>ERZ773059.69-NODE-69-length-49894-cov-18.737976_pt1 | contig 49894 bp, 31 predicted proteins | sample MGYA00580514_ERZ773059 | MGnify/ENA primary metagenome ERZ773059 (study PRJEB29015, sample SAMEA2737981) | human oral metagenome | biome: human oral; feature: human-associated habitat; material: dental | place: China | collected 2056 ...
CTATTTGTTCGTGCAGAAATATCTGCGCATTCTCTTTGAACTTGTCTTTGTTCTCAGTGGTGAGGTAGCGTGCCGTTCCATGTTTGGTGCACAGCGCGTCTATCTCTGGGTGTCGTTGCAGATATTGTTGCAAGCTGTTGGCCACATACTCGCCTTGTGGCACGATACGCACGCCAGGCGGCACGTGTTTCACGATGCTGTTCATCAGTAGGGGGTAGTGGGTGCAGCCCAGCACGATGGCATCTATCTGCGGATCGGTACGCAAAAGGCCGTCGATGCGTTTCTTAACGAAGTAGTCTGCGCCTGGACTGTCGGCCTCGTTTGCCTCAACTATGGCTGCCCACAGCGGACAGGCCATGCCTTGTACCACAATGTCGGGGAAAAGCTTTTGTATCTCCAACCGATAACTGTCGCTCTTGATGGTGCCTTCGGTGGCTAAGATGCCCACGTGGCGGGTGTTGGTAAGGTTGCCGATGCTCTCGGCCGTTGGTCGGATGATGCCCAACACGCGACGTTTGGCATCGAGCGAGGGTAGGTCGCGCTGTTGAATGGAACGCAGGGCTTTTGCCGATGCCGTGTTGCAACCTATTATGATAAGGTGACAACCTTGTTCAAAGAGCTTGACCACGGCTTGGCGCGTGAACTGATACACCACCTCGAACGAACGCGGACCGTAGGGCGCACGCGCGTTGTCGCCCAAGTAGAGATAATCGTACTGGGGCAATAGTTGCCTGATGCCGTGCAGGATTGTTAGTCCGCCGTAGCCCGAATCGAACACGCCGATGGGGCCTGCTTGCTGTGGAAAGTTGTTCATACGCTGTTGGTGGAGGCGGCCGTTAGGCGTCGAAGTGACGCCCATCGCCCGTAAGGATGTTGCCTTAGCAACGTGAGCATCACTTCAACTCGGCACTGATGGCGGCCGAAACGTTCTCGCCCAACGCGGGGTTGAGGTAGGGCGCAGTGTTGTTGTCGGTGTTGAGGATGAAGGCCAAGCCCTTTTGTTCGCCCACTTTGGCCACGGCTTGGTTGAGCCTTGCTTTCAATGGAGCCATTGCATCGGTCTCGGCTTTCTGCAATAGGCGAGCTGCCTCTTGCTTAAAGGCCATGTTCTTCTCCATCAGCTCTTGCAGTTCGGCCTGACGTTTCATGCGAATGGCTGGTGCGAAGTCTTTCAATCCATCGAGAAAAGCCTCGTATTTGAGGTTGAACTCGTCGCTGGCGCGTTTCATTTCGGCTTGATACTTGCCGCGAAGGGTCTCGATGTTCTGCTGAATGGTTGCGTAATCGGGGGCCGACTGCAACACGTCTTGATAGCTGAAATAGCCAAATCGCAGTGTGACAGCACGCTCCGAGGGTGCATTTTGTGTTTGCGCGGTTGCACCTTGTGCGCCAATGGTGAGGGCAGCAAGGAGCATTAGAGCCGCAAAAATAGTTTTTTTCATATCGTTTGGTTGGTGTTTTCGCCCCATTCGGGGGCATCTATTTGTAAGTAGTCGCGCCGTATCTGCCGTGCTTATCGGCACGGATACACCTCATAATATATATGGGGGCGCATTCGCGAAAAGGCTGAAACCCGCGTTTGGCCACGACAAGAAACGAGGTCAAACACGGGCATCAGGTCTTTCAGAGATAGTGAAGGCGTGGCCGTTCGGGGCGTTCGCCGTAGACGAAGTGCCGCAGAACGGCGTTGCTTGCGCTTTCTTCGGCCCTAGTTAGTTTTGCCTCTTGTGCGATGCACGGGCTGTTGTAGGGCTCTTAGATAACGCTTTACTTCATTTTGTTGAGCTGTGCTTTCACTTCTGCTGTTACGTCTTTGCTAAGCGTATCGCTGATGTAGGGGATGCCTGCCGATACGTCCATGATGTAAACATAACCGCCTGCTTTGCCCACAGCCTTAATGGCATCTACCAGCTTACCCGTGATGGGGCCCATCTTCTCTTGCTGAGCCTTTTGTAAAGACTGCTGGTTGTCTTGATAGGTTTGCTGAATTTTCTGGTACATCTGCTGCAAGCTAGCCTCCGTTTCTTGTTGCTTGGTGGCGTTCATCGTGCTCTTGGTCTTTTCGTACTCGTCGCTTTTGCGTTTCAGTTCTTCCTGCATGGCGGTGAGTTCGTTCTCGAATTTCTTGGCCGAAGCCTCGATGTCGCCCTTAGCTTTTAAAAATTCGGGCATGGATGCCATCACTTCTTGGGCGTTAACATGTCCGAACTTCTGTGCGAACATGGCCATTGGCGCGAAAAGCATCAGCATTAAAACTAGTTTTTTCATTGTTATTATTGTTTAATATATTAATATTCGGGTTTATGAGTTGGGAAGTTTATGAGTTGTAAGTTTATGAGTTTATGAGTTGGTGAGTTTATGAGTTGGTAAGTTTATGAGTTTGTGAGTTGGTAAGCGGTTGTGGAAGGCCGAAACGGCATTGGCTGTGCTAGGTTGTGAGCCTAGATAACCTGTTCAGTCTGCGTGGAAAGCCAAAATAATGGCTTAACCCTTTACCGCCCATTCTCTTTACTCCTTCCTACTTCTTATTACTTACTCCTTACTACTTCTTACTTACTACTTCCTACTTACTACATTCTACTTACTACATATTACTTACTCCTTCCTACTTTCTCCTTCCTACTAACCTCACTAATTGGAATACCCCAAACGACCCAGCACATCGTTGCTAATGTCTATCTTGGGCGACCCAAAGATGATGCCCGTATCGCTCGCTCTATCAAGCACCAGCGAGTAACCGCGCTGCTCCGACAGTTCTTTTACAGCGTTATATACGGCCTCTTGTATGGGGGCAATCAGGCTTTCGCGCTTTTTGTAGAGTTCGCCTTCGGGCCCAAAGTATTTCTTTTTAAGCTCACCGGCATCCTTTTCTTTCTTCATAATGGCCTCTTGCTTGGCCTTACGTTGCTCTTGCGAGAGGAAAACCACCTCGTTTTGGTAGTTCTTGTACATCGTCGCAGCTTCGTTCGAGAGTGCCTCAACCTCTGCTTGCCACTTCTTCGACACTTGATTGAGTTGCTCGTTGGCGCGCTCGTAGGCAGGAATGTTCTTCATAATGTATTCCATGTCGATGAGCGCGAACTTCTGCGCATGGGCTGCCAGCGACACAATGGCCACAAGGCAGGTGATGATAAGTTTCTTCATAATCTCTCTTCTTTAATTTGTTGTTGTCAGCAAAAGGGGCGAAGGCTGGCCAAAACCGGTTTGGCCGAGCCATGTTCCCCATTATGTTTTAGACGTACACGGCGTTAAAAGGTTTAGAACTCTTGTCCCAAGATGAAGTGGAACTGGCTGCCACCCTTTGTTCCGTACACCTTGTCGAAGCCATAAGCCCAGTCTATACCCATAAGTCCCACCATTGGAAGGAATATGCGCACACCCAAGCCTGCACTGCGTTTGAGTTGTAGGGGGTTGAACTTGCGCGTGTCGGCCCATGCGTTACCCGCTTCTGCGAAGCCTAAACCGTAGATGGTGGTGTTGCCCAGCATGAAGGGATAGCGCAGTTCTAGTGCCATGCGCGTATAGGCGTAACCTTCTGCGCCGTATGGCGTGAGCGAGCCGTTTTCGTATCCGCGCAAGCCGATTGTTTCTTCGGCATAGCCCGTTGAATAGCCGCTCATGCCGTCGCCACCCATATAATAGGTCTCGAAAGGCGACTTCTTATAGCTGTTGTACGAGCCCAACAGACCGAATTCAATGCGCGACATCAGCACGAAACACTTTTGTCCGCCCGAAAGAGCCGTGTAAGTTTTAGACTTAAACTTCCATTTGTGGTACTCCACCCAGCGGTATTTCTCCTGTTGCTCTTTTGCAAATGTGGGCGATTTTGGGTCGTTGGCCAAGTTGCGATAGTCTTTGCCGTCCCACTTAGACCAGGGCGGAGTTACGCTAACCGATGCCATGAACTCCGAACCCTTGCGGGGGAACATGGGATTGTCCGTAGAGTTGCGGCTAAGCGTAAGCCCCAGGTTGATGTTGTTGGCGTTACCGTTGCTCATAATGAAGTAGCGCCAGTTCTTCAACATGTATCTTGTGTACGAAAGGTCCATCGACAGTACGAAGTAATCGTCGGGCCAACGCAACCTCTTGCCCCATCCTACAGACGCGCCAAGCATCTGTATGTATTGGTTGGGGTCGTAATAGTTCTCGTAATTGTTGTAATAGCTGCTCCCGTAGCCGTTAAGCGAGTTGTAATAGGCATAGCGGGAGCTGTTGTTATAATAGTTGCTGCTCACGCCAGTTTGCTTAGAGTAGAACACGCTGACGTTGAATTGCAACGGACGTTTGCCGCCAAGCCAAGCCGTTGAGTAGCTGGCGTTGTACGATTGATAGTACTTACCATTGGTTTGTGCGCCCAACGATAGTGTCTCGCCATCGCCAATGGGCAGCAGTCCGCGGCGCTCCTTGTTCTTGCCGAAGAGGTTGCGCATGGAGAAGTTGTTGAGCTTAAGGCCAATCTTACCGATAAGGCCCGTCTGTCCCCAACCTAGTGAGAATTCAATTTGGTCGTTACTCTTCTGCTCCAAGTTCCAGTTGATGTCCACCGTTCCGTCTTCGTAGTTAGGGCGAACGTCGGGGTTAACCTTTTCTGCATCGAAGTGTCCCATCGTTGCAAGTTCGCGCGCCGAACGTTGCAATGCCTCTTTGGAGAAGAGGTCGCCCGGCTTTGTGCGCAATTCGCGGCGCACAACGTTCTCGTAAAGGCGGTCGTTACCATTGATGCGCACCTTGTTCAGGTGTGCCTGTTGGCCTTCAACGATACGCATTTCAAGGTCGATGGAGTCGCCAACGATGTTCATTTCGGTGGGTTGCAGGTTATAAAACAAGTAGCCGTGGTTCCAATATTGGTTTCCAACCGCATCTTCGTCTTCCGTTAAGCGTTTGTTCAGCAGCTTTTGGTCGTACACGTCGCCCTTCTTCATGCCCAGAAGTGCGTTCAGATAGTCGGTTGAATAGACGGTGTTTCCTACCCACGTGATGTTTCGCAAGTAGTATTTCTTACCCTCGTTCACCTTAATGTGTATGTTCACATGTTTCTCGTCGGCGTTCCAAACGGTGTCTTCCAAGATGGTAGCATCGCGGAATCCCAGCTCGTTATACTTCTCGATAAGCTTCTTTTTGTCGGCAGCCCAGCGTTCGGGGGTAAACTTCTTGGCCTTAAACAGCGATGAAAGCTTACCTGCCTCGTGTGTTTTGGCGAACGCACCCTTGCGCAAAAAGCCGCCCTTAATCTTTCTGCTAGGCAGTTGTGCGTTACCTTCGATGATGATGTCTCGCACCTTCATCTTTTCTTTCTTGTCGATGATTACGTCGAGTATCACCTGGTTCTTGTTCGACACGTCGTCGCGTTGGCGAATTTCGATGTCGGCATTCTTAAAGCCTTTGTCGTCAAAATAGCGTTTGGCCAAAATCTTGGCGCGGTCTATCATGTTGGGCGTAATCTGCGCTCCTTTTAGCAGTCCAAGCTTGTTTTCCATGTCTTCGCGTTCCGACTTCTTCAAACCGACATAGTTGATGACCGAGACACGCGGGCGCAAGGCAAGGCTAACGTGCAGGTAAATCTTGTCGCCGACAATCGAGTCGGCCGAAATCTTCACGTCAGAGAACAGTCCGTGCCGCCAATAACGTTTCACGGCATCGGTTATTTCGTTGCCGGGAACCATTATTTCCTGCCCCACGCTCAATCCGGATATGCCTGCCAGCATATAGTCTTCGTAGCCTTCGATACCCGAAACGTTGATGCCTCCCAGCACCAATGTCTTGGGTGTACCGGCGTATGATATGTCTGGGTACACGATTTTGCCCTGTGCTGAGGCTTTAAGCCCGCACAAGCAGAGGGCGACAACAGGAAAAACCTTGCGTAATATCTTCATTTTTGGGTTGTTTTCTATCTTTATAAGTCAATATACTTCACGCCTGCTGTTCAGGCTTCGCTTTCTACTTGCATGCCCGTTTTGCCGAATCGCCTTTGCCGCGCTTGGTAACTGGCGATGGCTTGGTGCAGGTTGGCCTCGTCGAAGTCGGGCCAATAGGTGTCGCAGAAGTACAATTCCGAGTAAGCAATCTGCCAGAGCATGTAGTTAGAGATGCGCAACTCTCCACCTGTGCGTATCAATAGTTCGGGGTCGGGCATGAAAGCCGTTTCCAATCGTTCGTTCATCAGCTCTTCGGTGATGTCTTCGGGCTGCAATGTTCCTGCTTTCACGTCGCGTGCGATGCTTTGTGCGGCGCGCGTCAGTTCCCATCTCGACGAGTAGCTAAGTGCCACCACCATGGTCATTGCCGTGTTTTGTGCAGTGTGTTCCATGGTTTCTTGCAGTTTGTCTTGCACCGATTGGGGCAGGCGTTGTATGTCGCCCACCACTTGGAAACGCACGTTGTTCTTCATGAAGATTTCGTCTTCTAGCGAAGAGAGCACCAAACCCATCAGCGCGGCAATTTCCGTTTCGGGCCTACTCCAATTCTCTGTGGAGAAGGTGTAGAGCGTTAAGAACTTCACCCCTAGGCGCACACACTCCGAAGTGATACGTCTCACGGTGTCCACTCCGGCCTGATGTCCGTAGCTTCTTTCTTTTCCGCGTTCCTTTGCCCATCGTCCGTTGCCGTCCATAATGATGGCAATGTGTCGGGGTATGCGTTTGATGTCTAGTTCTTGTTCCATTAATCGTCTTTGTTACAGGTTCTGCATTTGGGCATGAAACTATATGTGAGCGACAACGAGAGGGCCGAATAGCCGTCTTTGTTTTTGAACATGCCCACGCTGCGCACCGTATAAGGGTCGGCAACGCCGTCCAACTTGTCGCTCGTTGCAAAGTGCATGGCCCATTCCAGCCCAAGGTTCAGCCGCTCGGCCAGCTTGTATTTCACGCCCACGCCTAAGGATAGGTTGGCCGTTGCCACGCTTTTTTCGCCGCCGCTAACGTGGGTCAGCCCCAGTCCGCCCATTACATAGGGCGTAAGGGGTTGTGCTCCGCGATAGTCGCGCCCTGTGCCGTAAGGCCAAAAGTTGTACTCGTAGGCCACGCCCACATCCACTAAGCGGCGGTTAAAGTGGTAGGGTGATGCGGCATAGGCAGGGTAATAGGTGCCGTTGCCTTGCGACGAGCCTTTTATCTTGCCTGCAAAGGCGGTCAACCGCAGGTGCATGTAGGGGTTTATCACTCGCCGCAGAACCAGTCCGCCCATAGGTTGCGCCCCACGGAATATGTTTGCATTGAAGTCGCCCAAGTAGGTAACCAGCCCTAATGTGCCACCCGCCTCCATCAGATAGAGTGGGTCTCCTTGCGCCATCGCTCCGTAAGGGAGCGCGACGAACAGCAGCGTTGCGAGCCAGTTTCTTTTCACCTTATTATATATACGTACATGTGGCGGCTCGATGGGCGTATTGCCCTCGCCGCGTTTGCCGTGTTATTTATTTGTTGCCCAGCCCACACTGTTTTTGCGTACGCGCCAAACCTTACCCGTGCCTGCACAAACCAGCCAAATGTGGTTGTCTTTATCGGCGCCCATTGCAAAGTGAGTGGTGTTCTTTGCTATGTCGGCGGGCATTGTGTAAATGCGGTTGGTGCGCCACGACAGTCCGCCGTCGGCACTTACATACACGTCTTTCAATGCCTGCACGCTGCTGCTTGCGCCCATACCTGCACCGCCCACGGCCAAGAGAACCGGCCCATGAACCACTACTTGCAGGTTAGACATGCGCGGAAGTCGCGGCTCTGCCTCCAAACTATTGTAGTAAGCCCACCTTTGGGTAGAGCTTGTTTGTCCGTATTCGAATACCTTACCCCACACCACGGGTGCGGCATCGCCGGCGTATTCGGCCTCTTTGCGGTTGCCAAGTAGCACCACTTGTTCGGTTTTGTCGCTTGCCGAGTGGTTCCAAACCACCATGTTGAAATTTTGTTGCGGCAGATAGCTGGAGCTTGCTGCCAACGTTTCAGGCACAGGCTCTGACGTTCCAGCCTTTGCCAAGTATAGGTTGTTCGTGCCTTTAAGTAGATGTAGCCCCGCATTAGATGCGCCCAAGAGTCGCGACATGCCTGCGGCGTTTACGCCGAAGTCGGTCCAAGTTGTGCCATCGGTTGATTGCCACACCCTGTTTCCGCTCAACACGTATGCCACGCCGTTGAAACTAACGGCGTTTTGCCATGCGTTGGCATCGGGCGAGAACGTGGGCGATAGCTTTGTCCACGTCTTTCCGTCGGCGATGGGCGAGCCATAAACCACCGTCCCGCTACCAGTAGAACCGAAAACCAACACCATCGCCCCCGCGTTTGCTACGCGCATGCCTTGCATAGCGGCGAAAGCAGGCACCGTGGCCAACTGGTTCCACTTAAAATCGTTGGGCTTTTGCTTGTGCACACGCACGTCTACGGTGTATTTCTGCGAGTACTTTTGCGAGTTGCTGTACACAACGAACGTGCGCTCGGAGGTAAAGTCCACCGAGTCTTGTCCGTTTTTGTAATACTTTACCGAGTCGCTGGTAAGGCTTTTCAGCGTAACCACGCCCGCGTTTCTGGTAGAGAAGGTGCCAACAATCTTCTTTTGGTTCACGCCGTAGGGCAGCGAGTCGAGGTTGTACACCCTTTTGTTTATCTGGTCGATGTAGAAAACATATTTCTTGGCATCGAGTTTTCTATAATATACACTGTCTTTCTTGCCGTCTTTTGTGGTGGAATCCACCCTCAAACTTAGTTTTCCAAGGGTGAAGGCCGTGATAGCCGTGTCGTCGTAATAGGTGATGTCTCTGGCATCGTCTTTCAGACAAGATGCAAAAACAAAACCAGCCGAGAACAGCAAAGCAAGAGACCATCGCATTTTTTTCATTCCGCTTTTGAATTAATTTTAGCTGCAAATTTAGTGAGAATTCCTCAAATAAACAGCGTTTTGTTCGCTTTATTGTGCAAAATATGATAAACGCGCTGTTTTTTTAAGGTATTTTACGTGCTTTGGCGGTGGCAAGCGATGGGCGGTGTGCCACATACGTGCCTAGACTTTCGGCTTTTTGATAAGGTAAACAAACTGGATGATAGCAGCTTGTTGAGTTTGTATGTGTTAAGAAAAAACCATTGGGCTTGATGTTTTTTTTGAGCATGTCGACAGCAGTTACGCCATTTTTCAGTGCCTTCCTATCCCTAAACGGACAATCGAGTTCGTTTTTTCAATCTTTTTCCCGAATTAGCTTTTAGTTAATTTTGGTGCATATATTTTACGAAACATACTCTGCCTGGCACACCGTTCTAGCGAAATTTTAGGTTGAAAAGCATGCTTTTTACTGCATTTTTCAGCTTTACGCAATTCTTGTTCAGTCCATTTTTGAGGGCCTTGCTTGCATTTAGCACCATTTTACCTTTCTATTTGGTTGCCTGCTCTCTTTTTTAAGGCTCTTAAAAACTGTGTTTTTACCACTAAAACACCACTTTTTAGGGTGCATTTTTCCCCTTGTAGCTATGTTTTTAATGGTTCTAAGAGGTTTTGTTTATGCGATTACAGTGTATTTTTATGCTTTTCGTCTTGCATTTACCAGCATTTTGCCTTGCGTTTAGCAGCAAAACGCACTGCATTTAGCGGCATATTGGCTTGCGTTTTGCACCAAAACGCACTGCATTTAGCACCAAAATGCACTCTGTTTAGCGGCAAATAGCCCAAAAGCAGGTGCAAGTAGTGGCTTGTTTAAATAAAAATTCATTTTACCGCATGCACAGGCTAACCCCTTTTTACATCAAAGCAAACCTTCGTGAGAATCGATTATTTGCGGCGTGGTGAGCAGTTGGTGGGTAAAAAGGGTACTTATTGTGTTAAATTTTGCGCCGAAAAGACGACAAATTACGCCTATTGGGTGGGATGATGAGTTAACTAATTGGTGGATTGAGATTGTGGAGGGTAGTGCAAAGGCATTTCGGCCGCAGGATGTGGCAGTTTAGAAACAACACAGCTTTTGTTGTATTCTATTTCTGTTAGAATATTGATAAGGTCTTCCATATGTGTTTACTCTTTTTTATTGCTTGTATGGGCAGGTTGGTTGATGGCTTTTAATATTCTATTTTCCAAGTCGATAGGAAACCAAACCATCGAAAACTCATGGTGTTTAAATTCTTTTCTTGTGATTGGTGTCTCTTCTTGTGTGGCAAAATTCCTCAGTCGAAAGTCTCCATCAACGCCAAATATCATTCTTAGACTATCGTAATTTGAGTGTTTATACTTGTCGTAACAGTCTGTTTTCCCGATTATGCGCCACCGCTTTTTTATAATGCCGTCCCAAAATATTTGCAATGGAGCAAACAACACACCCGAATTTTCTATTTCGTTAATGCTGGTTTGGGCAGAACCTATCTTCTTAAAAATCTCTACTAAGACCGAAGAACTGGTTTCTATTACTCTTCCAAAGGCAAAGTCTTTATCTAAATCTTTGTCGGATAGTTTCGCTTTCAACTTCCAATCGTCTTTGGGCATGAATAGCGGAATACAAAATATATCTCCTGCACGAACGACAATCTTATTCATTGCTTAACTTTTAGGGTGTTTGGAAAGTAACTTATTGAAACTTACTAATCAGTTCGAAGATGTCGTTCGCAACTTTATTCATCGGCAATGAGCCTAATGCGCCTAAGTCGTTTGCGTATACTGAATGGTCGTTGGGCGTATTTGTGCTTACGAAATAGCCCATGTCTCCATCTTGTCCAATCATCAAATAATTGGGTTCGTAGGCTCGTACCTCATAAGTTTCGTTCCTTTCTTCTAAGTCGGAATAAGAAAATAGACCTATTCCAGAGCCTTCCACCTCAAAGACGTCGTCCGCTTGGATGTGGCACAGGAAATCAAAATAGGGCTTGGGAAAGGTTATTTTCAACCTTTCTTCCAGTTCAATAACGTTCTTCTTTACGCTTACACTATCCATTGTTGTTGCTGTTATAAGTAAAATTGGTGAGGTTCGGACATGATGCAATGCCCGATTTGGGTTAAAATTACATGTGCTAACGCTTATTGTCACGATGTTGTTGTACATTGATGTCGTTGGATTGTTCGCAACATTTCTTCAAATCTTGGGGTAAATCATCGCGCAAACAAATGGAAACTTTACAGCCTGTGTCGCCTGTGTTGTAGATTAACCGCATCAGTTCGGCGTCTAAGTGTTCAAACTCGGCTATTTCAGACATGATGCAGTAGGCCAAATCGTTTGGCAACTTGCCCAGCAATTCTTTCACGATAGGCTCAGCGTCTGCTTGTTCAACGTCGAGACATATGGCTATATTGCTTGAAGTTTCCCACGTTTTGCTTAGCTTTTCAAAATCGCAAAACACATTTTCCTTATTTATATGTAGTGTTCTCATTTTGTTTTCAACCTTTTTCGGGGTGTATTTTCAGTTTCTAATTCAAAGATAACATTTCATTACAGCGTTTCAATCGCGCTATTGAGACTGATGTTTGCCTTTGTGAAAGTTAATCTGATTGTTGTTTCACTTAACCTGCTGCGTGGTGTTTAGGCAGGTTCCCTTTCTCTTTCTAAACACGTGATCGCGGCTTGTTTGTATTTTAAGTGCTAGCATTCAACTTTAAGTTGCACGATTTTTTGCTTCAGTTTGTTCAGTTCAATCTGGTCAAAATCACTCTGCATGTGGCGTATCATCCTTAACAGTTGCTTTTGAACTGCGAGTTCTTGAGAAACGAATGCGTCTGAGTTGCTCATCCTTTTGTAGCTTAACGCAATTATATCTGCTGTTTCGACAAGTTTAATTGCGCAGTAATCAATGTACTTCGCATCGTTCTCCTTGATGAAGTCAAGACAATACGCCAGTGCTATTGCCGCATTCTGTGCCAAAACCGCCTCGTTTCTTCCATCCTCATCCGTGTCTGGTATTATTTGTTCTACCAACTTTATGTCATCACAACTAACACGTGTTTCAATTTGATTAAACAGTTCTAGGGTGCAATTAAATAGAACCTTATCTGTTAATTGGCTTATAGGGACAAAACGAGAACGCTTGTTGATGCTTATAAGGTAGCTTTCGAGAAAGCTTTCCATCCTTATCACACAACTGATGCCAAACAGCAATTGCTTGTTTGGCGATAGTGCTAATATGCTGTCCTCAATTGTCTTTTCCATCACTTACAACTATTTGGCGATGCGCTTTCACTCTTTTACCAATTCGATAATGCGGCTATCGAGCTGGTTTCCGCCCAAAATTTTTAGTCCAACCTTGTGTAGGTAGTCGCCCGTAAAGCACTTGTTGTGGAAAGACAGATGGCTTTCTTGCCCTGGCATGAGGCAAATTTCGCGCACGCGATAAGTGGCGGTAGGGTCTAAACCCTGTAAACGGGTGTTGATGATGGTTTCGTTATACCGCGGATGCAGGTCGTAGGCAAAGAGTAGGGCATGCGTTTTCTCGTCGTTTACGCGCATCAGGGCGCAGTGGTTGGTTTCGTAAGGCGATACCAAACGATAAAGATTGGGGGCGAAGATAATGGGTTTAAGTCGGTTGTACTCTTTAATTGCGGCTTGGCAATAAGCCAAATCGTTGGGCGAAAGATGTTTGAGGTCGAGGTCGAAACCCAACTTACAAGAGAAGTCGACATCTAAACGGAACTTCACAGAGGCCGTCTTGTTCCAGTCGGTAACGTGCGAACACATGGCCTTTGCAGGCATAAAGTGCGAGAAAGCCCACTGAATGTAGATGCGCTCTATGGGGTCGGTATTGTCTGAACACCAAAACTCGGTGAAATACTTCAAGGCCTCGAAGTCGCAGCGTGCACCTCCGCCCGAACAAAGCATCATGTAAAGCTTGGGATATTTGGCTTGAACACGTTGCAAAACGGCGTAAAGTCCGCGTACATAGTCAACGTATAGGTTGCCTTGTCGTGCTTTAAGGTTGGGCGAAAAGATGTTGATGATGGGGCTATTGCAATCCCATTTCATGAATTTGATGTTGGGATTTTCTTTCATTAGCCCGTCTATCACGCCGAAAACAAAGTCTTGCACTTCGGGGTTTGTTAGGTCTAGCACCAGTTGGTGGCGGAAAAGATAAGTCTCGCGGTCGGGCAAACGCAATATCCAATGTGGTTTGTTGCGTGCCAGTTCGCTTTCGGGGTTCACCATTTCGGGCTCAATCCAGATGCCAAAGTCCACGCCTTGCTCGTTCGCCCCTTTCACTAAGGCCGGTATTCCGCCAGGCAATTTGGCGCGATTAGCCTGCCAATCGCCCAGCCCTGCGCGGTCGTTGTTGCGCGGATAGCGGTTGCCAAACCAGCCATCGTCTAGCAAAAAGAGGTCTACCCCTAGGCTTTTGGCCTGTCCAAAGAGGCTGTTCAGTTTCTGTTCGTCGAAGTCGAAGTAGGTGTTTTCCCAATTGTTAAGCAGCGTCATGCGGTCTTCTTGCGCCATATATAGCCTGTGGTTCAATGCCCAACGCTGAAAATTGCGGCTGCCTTGCCCTGTTCCTTGGGTGCTTAGTGTGAAGATAAACTCAGGCGTTTTAAAGGTTTTGCCGCGGTCGAGCGTATAGGTTGCGGCATCGGGATTGATACCTGCCAATACGCGCAGCTGGTTGTTGTGGTCTACTTCGAATGTAAAACGAAAGTTCCCCGTCCAACCGATGGTGCCCATGAGCACCTTACCGTGGTTCTCGGAAACGGGCGAGCCGAGGCCAACCTCGAAGAAAGGGGAAGCCAACATGGCGGCTCGTGTGCCCAGGCGGGTGTCTATCGTCTTGCGTCCAAAGTTCAATTGGGTTTGGCTCATCTGCATTTCGCGCGCCCAATCGCCGCTAAACTCGGTTAGATAATACGTGGGTTCTTCGAAATAGAGCATGCCAGAGGCATAGCGGCCCAGGCTTATTGGCCTGTTTTCGCCGTGGCTAATCTCCGCCCATTGGCAGATAACGTCTTCCTTAGCGTAGGCCAAATAGTGCAGGTTAACGTTTAATGGGTACTTCTCATCGCGCAGTTTCACGATGGTTTCTGTTGCTCCTTGGCGTGCGGTTTGCGTATGCGACACGTATTTAAGCACCGAAGTGGGGTTGCCGTTGTTGTGGGTAAGTTGCAGTGCTGGTTCAAAATAGTCTTCTGTTCCCATAACGGGGTACGCCTCAGAGCCTGCCCACATGGGCGAAGTTTGATTGGCGCGCGGCATAAAAAGCTGGTCGAGGGGCGTTGCATCGCTTAGTTTTTCGCCTAGATAAGCTTGGTAGAGCCGCCCGTTCGGTTTCACTTCCAGCACCAATTGTACGTTATTGGTGTGTATCGAAATCATGTTCTTGGCGTAGGCTGCCACGCCGACGAGCATCAATATGGCTAATACGAGGAGTTTGGGGAGTTTCATTTGTTGCGTTTATGTGGGTTTGAATGTGTAGTTGGTGAGTTTTTGAGCTGATGAGTTGAACCTTGGAGTTAAGGCAACAGCCTGGTCGCTACAAGTGCAGTGTTACATGCAACTTGCCTGCTTACAAGCCAAAATGCTTACAGGTTTTTAGCCCATCAGCGCAAAAGCTCATTTACTTATTACAGGGAGATACGGTAAACTTTTACGTTAGCAAACTTTGCAGGTGCGCCCTTAGCGTAAAAACGTGCGTTGGTGTAAGGCTTGGTGGGGAACACGAGGTTGGTCATGGAGATGCGCCCACCATTTACGAATATTTCAATTGAGCACTTATCCACCCACACATCCACGCTATACGTTTTGCCTTGGCACAGGCTTAGCGGTGCCCAAGTGCCCAGTGCGAAGTCGTTTTGATAGTTCACGGCGTTTCGTTTCCGCATGGGTTCTTTCACTTCGCGGTGTTCGTGCTGGTCGTAAGCCTTCTCTATGTCGTGCGGAACGGCCTTTTTGCCAAAGTCGGTAAGCCCACTTCGGGTGCGATCCATCACCAATCGTTTCTTCTTCAGGTCGATATAGATGTCTACTTTTTCGCCCTTATCGTTGAAAAGCTCGATGCCGGCGATGCCCTCATGCCCAGGTGTCACCTCCATGTTTAGTTCGAAGGCATTATCTTCGGTATTGGATATGCCCTTTATCACGCGCGAATTGGGCACTGTGCCCACGTTTAGCTGACGTTCCATTTGCCTCATGGCCAATGCTTCGGGCGCAACGTTAGACGCCAAGTAGTATTGTCCGCCTTTCTCAAATAGTTTTAGCTCTCGTGGCAGTGTGTTTGCGCCGCGATATTGCTTGATGGGCGTAACATTGGCATATTGCCAATTGCTCATCCAAGCTAGCGCAAGGGTTCGTTCTCCGGTGTTGGAGAAGCACACAGTAGCGTAGTGGTCCTTGCCGTAATCTAAGAATTTGGCCACTGACGGCGGCGTGTCACAGGTGAATTTGGTGCCGTCGAAATCGCCAACGAAGTATTCTGTCGCACTTCCTCCAAATAAACAGCCCGGGTTGATGTTGACAATCATCACCCATTTCTTTTTTCCCGGCTGCCCTTCAACAGGCATCTGGAAGAAGTCTGGACACTCAAATTGGTTGGGCTGTGCACCGTAGCCATGCCCGAAAGCGCTTATGTAGTTCCAGTTTTTCAGGTTGGGCGAGCTGTAAAAGCGCATTTCCTTGTCGGCAGACACAATCATAAACCACTGTTTAGTTGGCTCGTACCAGAATACTTTGGGGTCGCGGAAGTCTTTAAGCCCATCAAACGGCCGGAGAACGGGATTCCCTTCATATTTGTTGAAGTGGTATCCCCCGTCAGTGCTGTACGCCATGCATTGTATTTGGCCGTTTTTGTCGCTGGCCGAGGTATAAAGTGCCACCACGGCATCTTTGCCATATCCTGCCGTCCCGTTTTTGTCTACCACGGCCGAGCCAGAGAAAATGTGCCCCATTGGGTCGCGTGCCAGCGTAGGAGCCACTTGTTTCCAGTGTACAAGGTCGGTACTAATGGCGTGCCCCCAGTGCATGTTGCCCCATTTAGAGCCATAGGGGTTGTATTGGTAGCAGAGATGATAGACGCCATCTTTGTAGAACATGCCGTTGGGGTCGTTCATCCAGCCGTAAGCAGGCGTGTGGTGGTAGGCCGGACGATAGAAATCGGTGTTGGTTACGTTCCATTCGTTGGCCAAGCGCATGGAGCCAGGTTTCAAAACCAGTGCCGAAGGCTTTACGTTGAGCATCTTAACCACCGACGTTTGGCCCTCGTTTAGGGCGAAAGGCACTTCGTAGTCGGTTTTGGTTTGCGCCAATCGTATGTCCATCCATGTGTCGGTAGAGCGGCCGTTGTCGAGCATGACCTGTGCTTCGGGCATGTCTTCCTCAACGGGTAGGATGAGATACTTGGGCGAATTTTCAACCGTAATGATGGTGGTGTCGCCCTTTTGTTTTACATTTATAGCTTGTGCCTGTGCTTGCATAATGATTAGGGATGCCAACAAGGCTGTTGCGAATATCTTTTTCATTGTGGAATTGCTTTGTGTGGGGGTAATGAAACCAATGGAATTTGCATCTACCGTTTGCTGCGTTTTGGGCAGATGTGGTTGGCTTAAACCCCAATCGGTCGTTGTATCGCTTATCAATTACTTTAGGTTGTTTTCATCGCTTCCTGTTCATCTTTTACCTGCTTGTCGGCATCTTGCCTGTCTTATTCTCTCGACGTAGCAGGCCACGTCTTCAAAAATAAGACAGACAAGATACTCAACAATCAAGGGAAATCTGCACAGGCCCTAGCCGACCGATTGTGGCTAAACACGCCAGATGGGTGTTGCCTAGAACTTTAACGAGGCACTAAATTCGATGGTAAAGGGGCGCAGATAGCTGCCAGTCATCAGCGTGTTGCTGAACTTCGAGGCCTCGTCTTTGGTTGTAAGCTCTGCTCCGGCAATACTTCCTTTGGCCCCTGTTTGGTTAAGGAAGTTCACAACAGTGCATCCTAACGACAGTTTGGGGTTCACTTGCCAGTTCACTCCGCCGAAGGTTTCCCAGCGGCCATTGAAGTAATAGGCCTCATTGATGTTGGCGTAGGTCTTGCTGAAATAGCGGAAACTAGTCCACAGCTTGATGTCGGGTGTTATCATATAGCTGGGATCGAACTCCACAATGACGTTAGGTATCTCGGCCACGGTGTTGCCAGTGGCATTGATTTTTCCCACATAGCCGTCGGAAAACTTAACCGACGTTTCGTATTTCTTGTATGTGGGGCTCTGATAAGTAAAGAGGAAGTGTACGTCTAGACCCTTGATGGGGCGAGCGACGATGTCGGTGGTCCAGCCAATGGTTTGTATGTCGTAGGTAAGCGGAGCTGCCATAATCTCTGAGTTGTGCTGAAGGTTCAGCGTAGAGTTGTTGTTGGTTTTCGAGATATACGAGAACAGCGATGTTAACGACAGCCATGAGTTGTTGAAATATATGCCGGCACGGCCGAGTGGAACGGAAATTCGCTGGGTATTGGGTAGCGTTGCAGGCGAGAAAGCCTCGAACTTGGGATGCTGAACGATGTAGGTGAAGTCGCCTGTAAAGCCAAAGCTGGGAGTAATTTTATATGTGGCGGCCACGGCAAGGTCGTAGTTCAGCCAGTTGTAATCCAGTGGAGTGGGCGTAATCTTGGTGCCGTCGGGTGCTGTGGCGCCATTATAATAGTTGGCAAAGCGTCCAACATAATCGCCCGTAGTGTTCTTCACGGCTAGGTTTTCGCCTTTTAGGCGTTGCATTTCGATGCGTGCGCCATAATAAAGATTGAGCTTTGGCGTTGGATCCCAGTCGTGCGTGAAGTATAAAGCCACCTTGTTCTCGTAGCCATTGTAAAACTCGGAGGCATTCTTATTATAGTCGTAAAATACGGAATTGCCCTGATTCTTGTCGAAAAGACGTAGCGCATAGTCGCCATCCGAGGGCACACCCTGGGCATACATCGAGGTGTTTGAGGTGTAATCTACGTGGTAATACCATTCGTTTAGCCCAAGGCGCAGCGTGGAGTTGCTCAACTTCTTGCTCAGTTCGGTGGTTAGCAACAGCTCGTTCACATCGCCAGAGTTGAGGCACGACATGCGTGTCTGTACGTATTCGCCCATATATTTCACTTCGTTCCCGCTGATGTCGCGATACATAAAGTTGTAGGTTGGCGATGCTGCGCGGTTGATGAGCGACATGGGGGTTTGATAAACCAATGCCGCATGGCCGTGATCGAAACGCGCTGCAAACTTCCACAGCAACCCTTTACCTAGGTCTAGACTGTTGATAAGCGACACCTGACTGGAACGGTTGGCTATGGCATCGTACATGGACGTTTCTTTTAGCTGGCCAGTGCGCATGTCGCGATAGGTGATGTTGGGCTCAATTGGTAGGTACGAAGTGGTTCCTAGTTTGAATTGTCCGTACTCGCGCACGCGGCCGTCGCCCACATAGTAGAACGGAGCCGACTGTGTGGCGTAGGTATAAACGGGATGGCTGTTGCTGTAAGCGTACATCGCGGTGAACTTTCCGCGGCCTTCGGCGTACTGCTTGGTGAGCGAAGCCTTGTAAATCTGCGTGCGGTCTTGCAGTTGCGATGACTTAATCTTAAACGTTCCTGGGTCGAAATCCTGGTACATGCTGGCACTGTAAAACCATCCTGCACCCAAACTGCCGTTCAGGTTGAGTGAAATCTCTTGTAGCCCGAAGTGGTTGGTCTTGTAGTTTAGCAGTCCATTGAACCCCTCTTCGCCCATACGGGTGAACGAATTTACGGCATAGCCAATGTTACCTGTAGTTATAGCCGTTTCTGCAATTTTGAGTAACCCTTGATGTTCTAAACTGGCATCGGCTCGCCACAGCGAGTTAACACTCCGCGGATTGGTGGCGTAGGTTACTGGCAGGCCGTTTTCAAGCACATTGACATCGGCCGAAGGAAGCCCAATTTGTATCTCGCGTGGCCCGTTTGCACTGGCGGCGTTGAGCATTACGTTGCGGTTCCCCTCTTCCTTACTTGTGGTTGATTGACTCTCTTTTTGCTTTTTTGCCTGCGTCTTGTCTTGCGCAGTTACGGGCAATGTTAGCACCGTGACGGCAAACGCCGCCAAAAGCCATTTTTCCAAAACATTTTGCTGCATAGATAGATGTTGTTTAGATGTTGATGATAGACTGGTAGAACCCTGCCTTATGCCGTTTTGGCGGATATTGGATGTGAGGCATGCGGGGTTGGTTTACTCTCTCCCAAGGCGTGTGCGCACCGGATACCTGCGGTGCACTTAGCTTATAGCTCAATACAACCTTTTTACAAAGATAGTTTTTTTTATAATAAAGTGTGTAAAGAAACGTGCATTTTATGTCCACCAACATAAAATATGACGTTTAGGTGAATGTTTCGGGTGGTTTAGAACAAACGTTGCACGTATATTTGCCCCTTGTTATGGCGATAAAGTGCACTTTTCCAAGGCATGAGACAACGGATAAAGCGGCCGTTCTATGAAGGAGAGCCGCCTTATTGATGGCTATGGATGGGTAGGATGCCGACAAGCAAACGAAAGATGAGCAGGAAGAGATGAAAACAACTTAAGATATTTGATAAGCTGACTAATGAATCAATTGGGGTTTGAGAACGGCGTGCTTTTAGTGTCCATATACAACAAAAAGAGGCTCTTTCTTTCGAAAGAACCTCTTCTAAGGTTGTCCCAGATGGACTCGAACCACCGCTGACAGAACCAAAAACTGTAGTGCTACCATTACACCATGGGACAATTAACGGGTGCAAAGGTACTCCTTTTCGGGGATGCCACCAAATTTTAACCCAACTTTTTTATGCTTAATGGGCAAAATAATGTGGAAGAGGGGCTTTTAAAGGTGAAAAGGTGAAAAGGTGAAAAGGTGAAAAAGTGAAAAGATGGCTGCGCACCACCGATGAGCAAGCAGACCTAATGTAGCTAAAAAGCTAGAACGCCTAGTATAACTAGAAAACCTAGAACAGCCAGAATGCCTAGCCCACTTGCCAACTAAACCAAATGCTTGTTAACTTATCAGCTAGCAAAAGCGAAAAATGGTCGCAATTCTATTGCAAACTACACAGATGATGAAACAAACACTTGCCAGTCGCCACCCTTCTCTCTGCGTTCGATATAGCCCTTTCGTGTCATTTGTGCCAGCTGTTTCTTTACTGCCGCCGTTACAATGCCTGCTTTCTCCGACAATTGTTCTATCGTTATGCCGGGTGTTTGCTGCATTGCCGTTAGCATCGTACTGCTAGACGCACTGCGGAAAGTTATTTTTTGGCCATCGTACCACCATACGTTAGCCGACTGTTCTGTTGCAAAGCCGATGTTGTATTGCAACTCTTCTGCTACCATCGCCTTGAAGTATTTAAGAAAACGCTTAATTTGTGCCAGACTGGCATGTGCACCAGCTGATGGCGAAGAACCTACGTCAACATCTGCATCGTGTAAGGCGTCGAGGTATTCGTTCTTGTTGCGATTGCGAACCACCACCATCGGCCAGCCATGCCGTGCAAGGATATAGTTCACCAACAGTCGGGCAATACGCCCGTTACCATCTTCGAAAGGGTGAATGCGAATATAACGATAATGGAAAAGAGCCGCCAGTTCTACGGGCGACATCACCCCTTCGGCCTCCATAGCATTATACCAGTCCACCAAATCTGCCATTAATGCTGGAGTTCCTTCGGGCGAGGCATGATCGAAACGTTCGCCATAACGTGTAATTACGCTATTGGGGCGTGTTTTATATCTGCCTGCATGGATGGTAAAGCCTGTTTGGCTGCCGTCGGGCAATTGGCGATGCGTGGTATAATCTTCTCGTAGTAGCACATGATGAAGTTGCCGAATGAAATTCTGTGTTAAAGCGGTGCGCGCTTTCATTTCATCTTCTAGCATCTTTACGCTTGCCAAACTGGCTTTCATGTCCACAAAGTCTTTCAGCTTGCCTTCGCCGCTTACCTTTCCAAACAACAACAAAAGCTCTGTTTGGCCGTACGTAAGCGTATTGCCTTCTATGTGGTTGCTGTTGTAATTATACTCCACAGTAAACCGTTGGCTAAGCAAAAACTGCTTGCGCTCGTTAAGTGGTTGAAGCGCTTTCCACTTGTCATACAATGCTTGCAACTTATCCATAACGCTAAAAAAAATATACGTTCAAAGGTGGCCATTGGCTACCTTTAAAGGTTGTTTCTGGTTGACAAGTTAACGGGTTGACGAGTTAACAAGTCTGATTTTCCTGCTTTTTTATGCTCATCCCGACTTAACGAAACAGGCTTTTCTCACGTGTTTCTGGGCACAAACTGCATTTCGCGCATTCGCACAGCGTAATGTGCAAAGGGCATTTGCTGTGGCCAATGGCACGCGAGTGTAGATACAAAGATACAATAATATTGTGATGGCGCGCAAAAACCTTAGGCTATTGTTGCGTTGTATACGAAATATTTAGCATCTGTTGTTGCAAAATGAACAATAGGCTAAGCGGTTTAACCACACTAATGCGCTATCTTATGCACTCCATTTTCTGCTAACCCACATCAATAGGAAGTAAAGCAGTGCGCCAGAGATAAGCCCGGCAAAGGCATCGATGGCGTAATGGGCCATGATATACACGGTGGAGAAACACATCAGCACGAAGAAAGGCAGCAGACAGAGCACCAAACGGCGGTTGCGCGTGTGCCAAGCAAGGAGCATAATGATGGTGCTGATGCCCACATGACTGCTGGGGAAGGCTGCAGTGGGACGTTCGCCCGCCTCGTGAGCATGCTCCACCATCTGATAGAATATGCCATTGGCATAGCCAGGACTGGTAAGGCGTTCGCTGTGCAGGTTGAAGTAGTCGCCAACGTTGGGAAAAATGCCCATCGCTATCTTTTCCATGCCCACGGCAGGATAATAATATTGCGGGCCCGTTACGGGGAAGGCCACGAACACCACATAATAGATAAAGAAGGCGGCGATAAGCACGAACGATGCCCTTTCGAACTCGGCGTAACGGCAAAAGAAGTAAAACAGCGTTACGGCCAATATCATGGGGAAGTAAGAGGCGTAGCCCATGTCCATCAGTTCGCTAAACCAAGCGGAAGGCATGGCATCGCAAAACACCAGCGCAGGTTGAAAACCAAACACCGATTGTTCGGCTTGCGCAAACACATGGTCGAGGTTGGGCAGTATGCGGTTAAGCTCGTAGGTGTCGGGATACCACCAAGAAAGCAAGTAAAGCTGTGCCACAACGCGCGTTAGTTTGGTGAACCGACAAGGCACAAGGCGGTAAACAACCCACAATGCAACGATGATGATGCCGATGCGAACGCGTCCCCATATCATGGATTCGGGGTTGGCAAGTTTGGTATAAGTGAAGAACACCATGAGCAGGGTTGGTGCCATGTAAGCCAGCACAACCCATTCTAGTGCCATCAGCCCCTTTTTGGGCGACTTCTCTATTGCGAAGAGTGATTTGATGAAGTTCATTTTGTGTAGATGCAGTTACAACCAACCGTTCTCCTTATACCATTTCACGGTTAGCGCGGTGCCTTCTTCGAGGTTCACTTGGGCGTGATAACCCAGTTCGTCCATCGTTGGTTCGATGTTACACCGCCAGTTGCGTTGTTTCAAGATGTGGTACTTGTCGTTGTTGAGTGCCGAAATGCGCCCCGTTGCTCGGCCAATGTACTCGCCAAAGAACGTAACCACGCGCAAGAACCATACGGGAGCCTTGATGCGCAACATCCAAGGTTTGCCCAAATTGCGGTGGATTAGGTCGCTGAAATCGTACGAACGGTACACGCCGCCGTCGCTAAGGAAATACTTTCGGCCGCTCATGCCGTGATCGAGAGCCAAGAAAACGGCCTGAACCACATCTTGAACATACACAAAAGTGATGTCTTGCGGCTTGTATCCCACGGCAAAATCGATGTGTTGCTTGATGCTTTTGGCCATGAGGAAGTAGTCTTTCTCGCGCGGACCGTACACGCCGGTGGGCCTTAGCACGATGTAAGGCAACACCACATCGGTTATTTCGCCGTCTTCGTTCTTGGGATTTAGCGAGTCTAGGTATTGTTCGGCCAACAACTTGCTGTGTCCGTAGGCCGTGTTAGGCATGGGTTGGTCGGTTTCTTGTATTTCTTCGTAAGGCTGTTGCTCGCGTACAGGACCGAAAACGCTGAGCGAAGAGATGAACACAAAGCGTTTAAGCGGCATTTTCAGGTCTATCACAGCATTGGCCAAGTTTTTCGTTCCCTCAGTGTTTACTCGGTAAAAATCGTTGCGATGCAAACATTTGGTTGCTCCCGCAGCATGCACCACGTAGTCGAAATGGTGTCCGCTGAGTTGGCTTTTCAGTCGTTCGGCATTGCCCAAATCAAGCTCCACGAAACGAATGCGCTTATCTTGAAGGTATTCTTTGGAGCTGCTTTTCCTTACGGCAGCCCACACTTCCATGCCTCTGTTAAGGGCTTCTTCAACGATAAAGCTCCCAATAAACCCGCTTGCGCCTGTAACAAGTATTTTGTCCATAGTCGATAATTGTTCTTTTCTTCGTTAACAAGTTTACGAAATGGCGGTTTACAAGTTGCCATGCACATCTACAAGTTAACTATTGGCTTAGCCAAAACGTACGGAATGTTAGCCCTTTTTGGGTTTCATCCCTTGCATTAAAATGCAAAGATACCACAGATTTTTTACAAAAACGAAAGGTGGAGTGGGATTTATTTGCGTATGCGCGTATGTGCAACACGTTTTTCGTTCTACTTGTTGGCGGCACAACTATGGCAGTTAAACGCTCTGCCACTATGGAAAGACTACAAAAGTAGAGGTTCACTCTACTATATTTTCTTGGCTTATCTTCTCTACTCTAAACCCAAATCACCACAACCAACAGCTTGGATATTGGCTAGAATGCAGCCCGTGTCTAAGCTGTTGGTTGTGGTGAAGCGTTTTATTAGTTCCTTAGAAAATGCTTTTCTTATCTTGGCTATATATCCAAGTAGGCTTGGTTTTGCACCCTTTCCTTAACGGAAACATGCCTTTAAGTGTGCAGAGCCAACCGAAGTGCGTTCCGCATTACCAGTCGGTTCTGTTGTGGTTGTACCTTTCGGGCCAGATATGTAGGGCATAAGTATAGCCGTAATGGTCGAAAAGGCGAGCCAGACGTGTGGCGCGCTCCACAAATTCGGTGTAGTTCTTACGTGCAGCCGGCATCCATTGCACCTCGGCAAGAGCCGCCATGCGTGGCAACACCATGTATTCGGCTTGTGCAGTGGTGGGGACATACTCGGTCCAAAGGTTGCCTTGCACGCCGATGATGCGGCTTGTGATGTCGGCCGACACCGTGTCGGGGCGCGGATTGAAGCTATACACCTGTTCCACGGGCAAGAAACTGCCGATGGCTTGCGGCTCGTGAAGCGTGTTTTTCGCCTGGTAATAGTCGAAATAGGCATATCTTCCTGGGCAAGTGATAACGTTGTGCCCCGCCTTTGCGGCCTTTGTCCACGTGGATAGGTAACGTCGGCTGAGCACGATGGTAGATTTAGCCAGTTCGCCTTCCAGTATTTCGTCCCAGCCAATCATCGTCTTTCCCTTTCCGTTGATGTATTGTTCCATGCGCTTGGTGAAATATTGTTGCAGGTGTTTGGTGTCGATGCCTTGCTCTTTGGCTTTGTCTTGGCAGCGTTTGCACTGTTGCCATCGTGTGGAAGGAGCCTCGTCGCCCCCGATGTTAAAGTAGGCAGAGGGGAAAATTTGGTTCAACTCGTCGATGATGTCTTGCAAAACGGCATATACGCGCTCGTTGCCCACGCACAGCACATCGTGGTGTACGCCCCAGTTGTGGCTCACGGTGTAAGGCCCGCCCGTGCATCCCAGTTCGGGATAAGCCGCCAATAGTGCTTTGGTATGCCCGGGAATGTCTATCTCGGGTATTACTTCGATGTGTCGTTGTCGGGCATATTCCACAATCTGCTTTATCTCTTCTTGCGTATAAAAGCCACCATGCGGTTGATGATCGTCTACATCCGAGTTATGCCCCACAACCGTTCCACTTCGCCAAGCGCCCACTTCCATCAGCTTAGGATACCTCTTTATCTCAATGCGCCAACCTTGGTCCTCGCTTAGATGCCAGTGAAAGGCGTTCATGTTGTGTAGGGCCATCATGTCGATAAAGCGTTTAACAAAGCTTACGGGGAAGAAATGTCGGCCGCAGTCGAGCATCATGCCTCGATAAGGCAGCAAAGGGGCATCGGCAATTTGCACGGCAGGCAGTTCCACTGGGGCAGCAGCCTTGTTGCTCACTGCTACGGGTAAGGCCTTGCGCAGTGTTTGAATGCCATAGAAAACACCAGCCGCAGTGCTGCCGGCGATAGTCACTTGCTTTTGTGTCACAGTTATGCGATAGGCCTCTTTGCCGGCAATCTTATTGTCTATCGTTAGCAAGATATGGCCTGCACCCTTGCGAGATGTGGTTGTGTGGACTAGCTTTAGGCCTGTGGCATCTGCGATGTATTCTGCCAGGAAACGGGCATTGTGCTGCATCAGTTCGTTGGAAGTGGTGCAAGCGATGGTTGTACTTTCGTTTAACACGAAGGGTTTGCCTTTTACCATAGTGATGGATTGCGGCAAAGGCACTACGTTGTAATTGGCTGTTGCCGAGTGGGTGGTGATGGACAGCAGGCAAAAGGCTGCCAGGAGGAGGGCTTGTTTGAATGTCATGAGTTTATGGTTTGTTTATTTTGTGGGTAAAGGCTTGGGCTTATTGATGAGGAATGGGTGGTACATTTTCTTCTGCACGCATTTTAAATTCCAGCTTTGCGCCCTTTATCAGTTCGCTATGTTTCACAAATTGGGAGTGATATGGTTGCCCGTTTAGCAAAAGTTGCGATACATATACATTTGTGGGGCTGTTTTGCGGAGCGGCAATGTGGATGGCTTTTCCATTGGGAAGATGCAGGGTGGCTTGCCTAAACAGCGGACTGCCCACAGCATATTCGCCGCCAATGGGCGACAAGGGATAAAAGCCCAAGGCCGAGAATACGTACCAAGCAGACATCTGTCCGTTGTCTTCGTCGCCACAATAGCCGTCGGGACGTGGCGCATAAAGGCGCGACATGATGGTTCGCACCAGGCGTTGTGTCTTCCACGGCTGACAAAAAGCGTAGAGGTATGGCACGTGGTGCATAGGCTCGTTCAAGTGGGCGTATTGTCCCATGTCGGCATTCTGCATCTCCCTGATGAGGTGGATGATGCCGCGCTTATAATAAGAAATGTCGTAACGCTGGGTTTGCGAGAACACCGAGTCGAGCTTTTCCACAAACTTGGCTTGTCCGCCCATCAGCTTTTGCAGGCCAATAACATCGTGCGGAACAAACCAAGTGTATTGCCAGCTGTTGCCTTCTGTAAAATGTTCGCCCCAGCGATATGGGTCGAAAGGCGTTAAGAAACGCCCTTTACTGTCTTTGGGGCGCATCAATCCCGTGTTCTTGTCGAACAAGTGGCGATAGTTAAGACTTCTTTGGCGGAAAGTTTCCTGCTCCTTCTTTGGCCGGTTCAATGCTTGGGCAAGGCGATAGATGCAATAATCGTCGTAAGCATACTCCAAAGTGCGCGACACGTTTTGGTTAACGTCCACATCGCAAGGCACATATCCCAGTGCGTTGTATTGGGCAAAGCCCTTCCTGCCAACCGAACTAACAGGGCCAACGCCTTCCGTACTCTTGCGGATGGCCTCGTAAAGCAGGCCTATGTCGTACCCGCGAATGCCTTTGAGGTAAGCATCGGCGATGACCGATGCCGAATGTTGCCCAATCATGCAATCGCGATGTCCGGGACTGAACCATTCGGGCAGCCATCCGCTTTCCTTATAAACGTTTTCCAACCCGCGCAAAATCTCGGCCACGATGTTTGGATACATCAGGTTGAGGAAAGGAAATTGTGCCCTGAACGTGTCCCAAAATCCGTTGTCGGCATAGAGGATGCCAGGCATCACGCGCCCATTATAGGGGCTGTAATGCAGGGTGTCGCCCTTGGCATCTACCTCGTAGAACTTGCGGGGGAAAATCAACATGCGGTAAAGGCAGGTGTAGAAGGTGCGCATGTCATCGTGAGTGCCGCCCGCAACGCTCACTTTGGCCAATTCCGCATCCCATATTTGTTCGGCCTTTGCTTTCACCTCGTCGAAGCTTTGCTTGCCAATCTCTTGCAAATTAACCTCTGCTTGTTCTTCGCTGATATACGAAGTGGCGATGTGCATCTCAACGGTTTCGCCCCGTTTAAGGTCGAAACCCACCACGGCTCCCACGTGTTGTCCCTGCTGTTCGTGCTGCCCATCCAGCAATTGCTTGTCTTTCCATACGGCAGCGTTGAGGAAAGGGCGGTTGAAGGTAATCACAAAGAAGTTTTTAAAGGCAGGCCCAACCCCGCCGTTGTTCTTTGTTGAATAGCCCACGATACGCCTTTGCTGGGGTATGAGCTTAACATACGAACCGCCATTGCAGGCATCTATCACCACGTACGCGCTGTCGCCGCCGTTAAACCGCATCCTAAATGCCGCTGCCCTTTCGGTGGGCGTAAGCTCCACGTTGGTTTGGGCATCGCCTAGGTAGGCGTGGTAATAATGGGGTAGGGCTATTTCTGTTTTGTGCGAGAACCAACTGCGGCGACGTTCTTCGGTAAAATCGTTGCGGCGTGTAATGGGCATTACCGAGAGTTGGCCGTAATCGTTAATCCAAAGGCTGGCTTGGTGGGTCTGCTTAAAGCCGTAGAGAAAGTTCTCTTGATAGGTATACAGAAAGCCATTGCCTAGCTTTCCCGTGTGGGGTGCCCAGTTGTTCATACCGAAGGGTAGGCAAACGGTTGGGTAGGTGTTGCCGTTGGATAGTTCCATGCTCGAATGTGTGCCCATCAGTGGGTTCACATAGCGGGTCAGTCCCTCTGCTTTGCAGAGCATTGTGCCTGCAAATGCAAGGAGGTAGGCTAAGAGATAGCTATTGGGTCGTTTCATTTTTTTAGTGCGAGTTAATTGACAAATATGACATGCGTGCAGTTGCTACGAGTGTGGCGTGATGATAGTAAGGGGCAACAGTGTGCTTATCCTATCAACGTCCAGCTCTTCACCTTATACCTTACACCCTTAAATTTGCCTGTGCGTTTAAGGCTTCCGCGCCCGTTCCAGCTAAGCCACACCTTATTATATATACCGCTTTCAAAGCCATAGCTAATGCCGTCGTCTTCAAAAAGCGATGTGTTGCGGGGTTGCTTGCCATAAACGCGGCAATTCAGTACGAACGTTGTTTGGGGTGTTATGCAGTCTGTGGGTTCGGCCAAGGGTAAGATGGTGCCTTCGCGAACAAAGAGTGGCACCTCGTGGAGTGCGAAGTGCACGTTGTGGCTTCGGCCGCCTTCTAGCTTTTCGTTGGTGTTGAAGTTGTACCAGTTGCCTTCGGGCAGGTACACCATTCGCTCGTTGCCTTTACCCACAATGGGGCAGGCAAGCAAGTCGTCGCCAATAAGAAATTGGTTGTCTATCGTGGCTGCGGCCTTGTCTTTTGGATAGTTCAGCACCAAGGGCTTGAAAGGCGGTGTGCCATCTGTGCGATAGCGGGCGAATTGGGCGTAGAGGTATGGCACCAGCGACATGCGGAAGTTGAGTAACTGGCGCACCACGTCTTCGTTTTTGGTGGCCGTAGGCAAGAATTTGTCTTCGTTGTTCAGCTGTTTATCAAATTGCAGCCATGCAGGGTTGCGCAGATACCAACCATTAAAGAGGGTTTGGGCCGATAGTACGGCCACTTGCACGCGGCGGAAGAGGTCTTCTTCATCGGCCGACTCGCGCACCTCGGGCGACCACAGCAGGCCAGTAAGTCCTGCGTTGCATACCATTCGCACATAGTCTTCCAAGTCGTAAGTGTCGCTATAAATCGAAACGGGATAGGGCGAGGCCAATGCCCCCGATGCACGAACGTCTAGACAGGTGCGCATGCCGTGTTTGCGAAAAACGCTGTAAAGGGTTTTCTGGTACAGCAGTCCAAAAAGTTGGTGCATCTGTTCGCCATCGATGCCCGAAGGGAAAGCCGACAATTCGGGGAAGCTCCAATTCAGGTCGCCTCGTGTAATGTTAGAATTGTCGCACTCGTCCATCTTAAAAGCCGCGATGCCTTTTTGCACAAAGCAGCTGTCGTGGTATGCGGCGAAGATATGTTGTGTGGCAGAGTCGGCGAAGTCGGGCACCAATCCGTTCCACACCAAATGGCTACCCGATTTGGGTTTAAGCAGCGGGTGCAGGGGCGAAGAGGGGTGAACAAAGGCATGTTCCCACAAATTAAGCTTGTAGCCCATAGCACGTGTGCGGGCTATTAGCTCGTTGGGGTTGGGGAAATGCTCGTTGTTCCACACGTACGAACAGGAGTAGGCCCGTGTTTGCCACTTTGGCTCGAGCCCTATTACGTCGCAGGGTATGTGCTTGTTTCTTAGGTAATGTGCTATGCGGTAGGCATCTTCTTGTTTAGAATCGGTTTTCAAACGAAACTTCATGCCCAGTCCCCAGAGTGCCGGCATGCTTCCTCCGCCGGCAAAAAGGTTGTATCGGCGCAGTGCTGCGTTCATGTCGGGTCCGGCAAACACCAGTACGCTAATGCCCTTTGCGCCAGGAATGTCTACCTGTACGCGTGGCTTTGAACTGCTTTGTGCTGACGAACGGTATAGCTCGTCGGTAGATAGTTTTGCCTTTTGGCTGTCTTCTGATGGCGTATAGTCGGTGTTCTTTCGGTTCGTTCCGATGTAAAATGTGGTATATCGTGCGGTGTTTATCAGCACGGCATATCCCTTGTTAGAGATGTAGAAAGGTTGCGGCGCATGGGTATAGCCTAGGTCTTTCAAGGGATGGTCGTTTACCAAGGGGCGCTTTTTCTTGTTGTTCTGTACAAACGACCCCATTTGCAGGCCGAAGCCATAGATGTTTTCGTCGGCCGACAGCGGAATGTCTACCACGCACCCGCGTGCATTCACCTCGATGTGTACCCCTTCTTTGGCGAAGGGATTATCCGTTGCGGGCATGTCTTTCAGCTGTTTCGCCACTGGTTCTTTATAACGCAGGGGCGTGTGGGCGTCTTCTTGCCCAGCAGTAAGCAAGTATACGCCAGGCTCTATCTGCCTAAATGTTTGTGCCTGAGTGGTAATTGCAACACTTAGAACTAATGATGTGATAAACGTTCGCATGTATGAGTATATATGAGTTTTATGGATTGATGGGGAATGTGCTAGCTAGTCGACAAGCTGTTGTGGTAAAGCGAGAATGGCTTAATGAACCAGTTTGCCAACAAAGTTATCGGCAATTTATCAGTACAAGGCCCTTTGTAGCGGTGCTACAAGCCGCTTGTAGTGCCAGTACAAGCCGCTTGTAGTGCCAGTACAAGCACTTTGTAGTAGGGCTACAAGCCGGCTTGTACTGACGTTTGAAGATGTGCGACGAAGTAGATTTTCTTACACTTGCCTCATGTTTTCTAACAACAACTCTTCGGCAAGTTCGTTTTATCTACACGTTTCGCTTATTCCCATCCGGGGTTTTGCACAAGGTTGGTGTTGGCTTCCCTGTCGCGTTTGGGTATGGGATACCATATCTTGTAGCTTTGGAAATTGTCTTTAACTGCTTGTGCGTGCTTGGTGTTGTAGTTGTAAATATTTGGTTTCACATCGCCTTCGTTGCTGGTTTTGAGGTTTTGCACCACGCTTTGCAAGCGTCCCCACCTGATAAGGTCCATTCTTCGCCAGCCTTCGGCACAGAGTTCACGCGAACGTTCGTCCTTCAACTCGTCCATGAAGTTGTCCTTATGATAGGCCGTTGCCAAGTCTTGGGCTGCGGTAGCGTTGTTGCCTGCCGCGCGTAGGCGGATGGGTTCGAGCAGTTTGCGGGCTTCGGCCTCATCACCTGTTTTGTAAGTAGCCTCTGCATACATCAGTATAACATCGGCAAATCGAAGGATGGGGAAGTTAAGTACGCTGGATGCAGCGGGTATGCCCACGGCCAATCGTGCTGCCGGCGAACTCTGACGGAACTTCGTGAGGAAGGTGTTTACGCCGTTTTGGTAAAGTCCCGAAGGCACATAGTATTCCACGCCCATGATGTTTACCTTGTTCTTGGTGTTTGCTCCGCCTATGTTTTGCTTGTAGCGCACATCCGTTTTGCTGTAAAGGCTTATTAGTTCGCCCAAGGCAGGGAACCAGCCAGCCCCACCTCCGTCTTGCGTTACGTTGCCCACACTTCCCGTGAGATGCGTAAAGACAAAATACTTTGGCGCTTCTTTCCCGAAGGTAGCCACCATTACGGCTTCTTTGGCTTGCTCGGCTTTCAGCACGGGGCGGTCGGCAATGAAGTTATAGGCATATTCGGGGTTCAAGATGTAGCCGCCATTTTCGTAAATGTCTGCACAAAGAGCCTTGGCTTCTGCATATAGTGCGTTGCTGTCTACCCAGTCGAAGGAGTTGAGGGGGAAGTTAAGGTCGGCCCCAACATTGTTTTCTTTGCAGGCAGCCAAGTAGAGATACACCTTGGCCAGCATGGCAGCGGCCGTGTATTTGTTGGCGCGCGAGTCGTAAGTGTTGCGTTTGGGCAATCCCTCGTAAGCGCTCTTTAAGTCGTTAATGATAAGTTCGTACACGTCTTTTAAACTAGAACGGGGTGTCAATTCGCTGTCGTTTACCGACTTTTGCAAGGGAACGCCGCCCCAGAACCAGGCTAAGTAGGTGTAGTAGAACCCACGAAGGAAACGTGCTTCTAGCACAACCTCTTTGCGGCGTTCGTCGGTCATGTCTGCCACTTTGGGCGCATTCTCTATTACGCCGTTGGCTCTGTATATGCCGGCGTAAAGTGCAAACCACGCATCGCCTAGAAAACGCGACTCGGAATTGTAGGTGTAGTTGCAAAAGGGCTTGATGTCTGCAATGCCAATATAGTCGGTTCGGCCAATCATTTCGTCGCATCCTAGTTGCGTAAGCAAGTGGATGTTGCGCGAGAACAAGGCATGTGGTGCTTGATTTTGTATGGCATTGGCGTTTAGGGCATCGTAAGCGCCCGTCAATGCTTTCTCTGTGTTGCTGGCATTTGCAAAGAGCGTGTTGCCCTCGGCAAAGGAATAAACCTTCTCGTCAAGGAAATCGCCACAGCTGCAAAGGAGTGTGAGCGACAGGCAGGCTGCCATTATCTTATTGTTCATAATGCTATGTGTTTAGAAGTTAATGTTAATGCCGAACGAGAACGAACGACTGCGGGGGTAGGTTACGTTATCTAGGCCTGTGATGAGCTTGTTGTGGTAAGACACTTCGGGGTCGAAACCGGTGTACTTGGTAAGCACAAATAGGTTGTCGGCCGAGAGCGAGAACTGACAAGCGGTTATTTTCAGGGGTTTAAGCACGCTTTGGGGCAGGCTGTAAGTAAAGGTAAGGTTTTGTAAGCGCAGAAAGGAGGCATCCTCAACATAGTAAGACGACACGTCGTTCTTTCTGGGCGATTTGATTTCGGGGTAGCGATTGGTGGGGTTTGTCTCGGTCCAGCGGTTGTGGTAGTATTCGGCGGCTACGTTGTAGTGGGCCGAATAGCCTTCAAACTTCCAGCGAGAAATGTTGAGAACCTCGTTGCCATAGCTGTAATTGAAGAAGAACGAGAGCGAGAAGTCTTTATACTCGAAGCTGTTTAGCAAGCCGCCGAAGAACTTTGGCTCGCCTCGCGATATGAAAGTTTTATCGTTTACGGGGTCTACCTCGTTGTCGCCGTCAAGACTTCTGTATTTCAAGTCGCCGGGTTTTACCTTAATGCCCTTGATGCTAACCACACCGGGCTTGAGGTTTCCGTGCTCGTCGAAGTCTGTCTTTTGGTACACACCATCCCATACGTAGCCCCATGCGCCACCAATGGGCGAGCCCACTTTCAGTCGCGACACTTCGTTGATGGTGCCGTCGTTGATGTTTACCGGTATGGCGGTTACATTGCCAAGCGAAATTATCTTGTTGCGGTTGCTGCTAATGTTAAAGGTGGTGCGCCATTTAAAGTTGCGTGCGTTGATGTTGAGCGAATTAATGGATAGCTCCATACCCTTGTTCTCAACCTCACCAATGTTCTGCCACTGCTTGTACGAGCCGCTTTGACCAGGCACATCGCCTTGCAAAAGCATGTCGGAGGTGCGTTTGTAATAGACGTCGAACGTAAAACCGAGACGGTGTTTCAGCAGACTAACATCCAGTCCAAGGTCGTATTGGGCGGTGGATTCCCATTTCAGGTTGGGGTTCGACTTCTCTGATGGAGCCAAACCCAATACGGCTGCATCGTTAAGGTTGAGGTAATAGGTGTTGTCTAATCGTTGCAGCGAGCGGTAAGGCGTGATGCGGTCGTTACCAGAAACACCTGCGCTGAGGCGAAGTTTCAGCTCGTCGATGGCCTTTATTCCTTTAATGAACTGCTCGTTGTGGGCTTTCCAAGCCAAGGCTACCGATGGAAAGGTGGCGTACTTGTTGTCGGCACCGAACTTTGACGAGCCGTCGCGACGTAAAGTGAGCGTAGTGAGGTAGCGATCCTTAAACGAATAGAATAGTCGGCCAAACTCTGACATGCGCGTTTGGCGGTATTTGTCGGTAGAGGGCTTGCGCATAGCGGCTCCACCCTGCTGCAAGTCGAACACGGGATTGTAGGTTTGCACGGGGAAATTCTCGGCCGTTACGTTCAGGTTGGCCCAAACGTAGCTGCTGGTTTCAAAACCTAGCATGGCCGTTAGGCTGTGACCGCCAGCAAAACTCTTAACATAGGTGGCCGTTGTGGTGCTTTGCCATTGCTCGGTTGTCGCTTCCAGCACGTTGGCTAGTCCGTTTCGGGCGTATCCCCACGATGTACTTGAGGGATACCACTCTTCTGATTTGGAGAAAGTAAGGCCTGTGTTGAGGCTTGTGCGTAGGGTTAAGCCTGGCAACGGCTTGTATTGCACGAAGCCATTAGCGAGAATACGCGTGAGTGGCGTTTTCTTATACGAGTCGAACAGTGATTGTGCAGGGTTCGATACATTGCCGTTATCGGGGTCGCCTGGGTCTACTTTAAAGTTGAATGGCTTGTAAACAAACATCGCTTCCAGCCAGCCATTGTATTGAAGTCCGCCTCCCATGCTCACCGGTCCATAGAGTTCGGTGCGCGCGATGGTGGCGTTACCGCCTATGCGCAGCTTGTCGTTGGGTGCGTATTCCACCTTAAAGCGACCCGTATAGCGCGTAAAGCTGTTGTTTTTGGCTATGGCGTTCTGCTTAAGATATTCTCCGCTGAGCGAATACAGCAGCGAATTAGATTTGCTACTGCCGTTAATGCTGAGGTTGTAGTTCTGCGAAAAGCCTGTACGAAGTAGCTCGCGCTGCCAATCGTGCGATGTATTGTCTTCAAATTCTTGGCCAAAGATGCGTGCGCGGTCGGGTTTTCCATCGCCGTCTGTGTCTATTCCCCATTCAAGACTGTTGGGGAAACGCGAGAAACGATAGTTGGCAAACTCTTGTCCTTGCAGCATCTCAACGTGCTTTGTGGCCTTGCTGATGCCGAAACGTGCATCGAAACTCACCTCGGTCTTGTTGTATTGGCCTTTCTTCGTGGTGATAACGATAACTCCGTTTGCTCCTGCCGAGCCATAAATGGCCGTAGCCGAGGCGTCTTTAAGCACCTGCACAGACTCGATGTCGGCTGGGTTGATGCCCGCAAGCGGGTTGAATGTGGCGCGACCCGATATGGTAGAGGTTGCCACTTCGCCGTTGTTCACGTCGATAAGCGTGCCGTCTATCACATAAAGCGGTTGCGTTCCGGCATTGATGGAGTTGTTTCCGCGGATAACCACGTTGACATCTCCGCCCAATTCGCCCGACGAGGCCGTTACGTTTACGCCTGCAACCTTACCCGCCATCGAGTTAAGCAACGATGCCGAATTGGATTTGCGCAGGTCTTGCATGTCTATCGACCCCACAGCACCTGTTAAGTCTTTCTTCAACATCGAGCCATAGCCGATAACCACCACCTGTCCTAGGTCTTTGGCATCGGGTTCTAGCACGATGTACATGCTTTTGGCTTTGCCCACCTGTTGGTGAACGGCCTTCATTCCAATACTCGAGAACACCAGTACAGCCTTCTGTCCTGATACCGAAAGGCTGAAATGCCCATCTTGGTTGGTCACAGTTCCGTTGGATGTGTTCTCTTCCATCACGGTTACACCTAACAAAGGCGTTCGCGTGTCGTCTACCACTGTACCCTCAATCGTGTGTTGGGCCAGTGCGTTTAAACTAGTAGTAACGAATACTACCCATGCTAAAAGAAACTTTTTCATATAGATTGCTACTTAGTAATTACATTGTTATCTGCTTGGTGATGATAGTCTTGCGCTCGTTGCCAACCTTCATCGTGATGTTTAGGGGCATGGTTGCGGGCAAGTGGGTTCTTTTGTTGTGTCGCTACAAGTCCCTTTGTAGTGGGGCATGTGCGTGCAGCCGTAAGGCGGTTAAAGGCAATTGCGATGTAAACCTAACGTCTTTTTACTGTAATTTCAAAGCCATTTTGTTTGGGCTATATGTTTTTTACTTTCACAATCTCGATACCAAAGGGTGGCACCAAGCCCGCTTTCAAACACTGCCCACTGGCGTTTGTTAGGCGCATTTGTGTGGGGCGGTTGGTGCTGTTCATAACGATGGCATAGCCATGACTGCCTTTTGTGGAACGTGCAACAAGCAATTCGAGATGGGCATTGTGGCACGAAAGGCTGTTGTTGCCGATGGTTAGCTCAACGTTTTCGCCGTCGATAGTGCCAGCAGAGAAACCCAGAACCTTGTGTGGCCCAACTTTTGGCGTTACGAAACCTCGCGGAAAGGATATGCGCCCTTTGCTGCGCAGTTCGGCTTCGGCCACAAGATAGTCGGTTAGCCAGCCCAATTGCCACCATGCGTGTTGCGGATAGGGTAAGGCTACCTTGTTGAAATGTGCCCAATAATAGGCTGCAATGCCCGATTCGGGTTCGACAAAGCGGTCGCGGCCATTGGCCGAGGCGCGTGCCATGTCGAGGAAAAGCACATCGCCCGTTTGTTGATAAAGCCTGATGAACATGCCTGCGAAGCTTGAAAGGAGGATTGGCCCTTGCGGATTGGCCGACCCAATAACGCCGATATGTTCGCAAGCCAGCCCCGCTTGGGTGTATTGTAGGGGGTTGAGGCTGTGCCCTTCCTTATCTTTAAGCGGAGTTACGTCGGCCGGATGCGTGTATATATAGGTGGTGAAATAGCGTGCCATGTCAAGAGCAGCATCTTTGTAGCGCACATCGCCCGTTAGTTGGTGCATGTCGAGCAGAGCCTGAACCGACATGGCTGTGGCAAAATCGGGTGCAAAGCGCGTGTCGCCGCATACGCCAACCAAGGCAATTGGGCGCACGGCATACGCTATAAACCAGTTGGCACCCCGCATGGCGGCTTGCAGGTACTTGTCGTTGCCCAGCATTTTATAGGCCACATACATGCCGTAGAACGTGGGACGGAGGTCTTTTAGGTCGGGCAAGATGTCGGTTTCGTCTTTTAAGTTTACGCCCAAAGGCCAGCTGCCGTCTTGCCTTTGCATGGCCAGCAATAGGTTGGCCGATGTGCGCAGGCTTGCTTGCAGGGCGGTGTCGTTGGGTTCGAACAACAGCATGTTTGCCACATCAATGAGCGAATAATAGGTAATGGCGATGGGTTCGATGTGTTCGCCCCATTCTTCCACCCAGCGTTTGCTCTTCCACAAGAAGTATTGCCCTTGCGGTGCACCGGCATATTTGCCTGTGGCAAACTGCTGTTTTAGTTTGAAATTGCGCACGTAGGGCAGCAAATTGTTGGCCAAGGCCGTATCGTTGGCCATGCGCACCGTCATCCACATGGCACCGTAGTCGGCGTTTTTCATGGCGTCGTTGTTTGCGCCATGCACGCCTCCACGATAATCTTGCGCGCAGATAGGCACGCCTTCGCACTCTGCCTTGCGGAAAAGCTGTGCCGATTGGGTATGCATATAGTGGTAAATTTTGTTTATGCGGGTTGTTAGCGGTTGTTCGTTGGTGGCCTTCCGCATGCCGTCGAAGCTGTACATACCATAAATAACCTGCTTATAAACGTCGTACCAGTTGTTTTTAGAGAGGATGATGCGATAGGCAAAATGCAGCTTTTGCCCTTTCCTTAATGCAGCTTTGGGCGTTCCTAGCACAGGATAATATAACTGGGGACTAAGTTTTCCCTCGGCATCCATAGCACCATAGCCCACGTTCCATTGGGCATGCGTGTTCTCTCCGTTGAGGTAAGGCTTGCGCGGGAACTGCTTTTCGGGAGCTATGCCGATGGTTAAGCCCTGTGTTTGCATGATAGACACGGGCGTTGTGGCGCACTTGTCTTGGTATACAACGGGCTTGTTGGGCATTCCGTGTTCGTAAACGTAAGCCGAAACGAAGTCGGGATTTACCCATTCGGCATGCACGTAACCAGGTATTACGGCCTTAAACCCCGTTTGGGGCTTGGCGATGGGTAGGCTTGGGGTGGACAACGAGTAGCAGCCATCTTGTTTTGGCACGAGGGTTTGGCTTACGAAGAGGGAGTTTCCGTTTACCGAGAAGCGCAGATACACATCGGCCCATTGGCTTTCGGCCTTTAACACCAGTGGTTGGCGCGATACGACATGATATGTTTGCAGCTTAACGTGCGTGCCAGCCGTGAGCAACGACACGTTGGTGATGTTGTTTAGCCATGCCCGCCGTGGGTATATGAAGTTGTCTTCGATGAAATGTATGTTGTGCGTGGTTTTGAAAGTGTCGATTACTTGCGGCTTAAAATCCGTGTCGGCAACGAACAGGTGCTGCCCGCTAAGGGGCAAACGCACTAGGCCGTGCGTGGTGGGCACAACCAAGGTGTTGTCGGTTGGGCGATAAACAATTTGCTTTGGCGTGCGTGCATGGAGCAAGGCACATGCAGAAAGCAACAGGCCTAGGGCTAGGGTAATGCTTCTTTGCGTCATGATTATATGAATTGAATGCCCATCAAGGCCACAGCCGCATTGGGCGAAGCGTTAGATAGGCGTATTTCCAAACGGTTGGTGGTGATGCCTTTCCCCTCGAACGGCACGTCTACCGTGGCCTGATAGTTATTGGTAATGGTGACATGCGTGTTGGGCGAGGCAATAATCTCGATGCCGTCTACACATTGGGGCATGCGGTTGTCGGCGTGTCCCCATTGAACGGTTTCCATCGGATGGTCGTAATCCACGTCGGTAAACAGCTTAATGCCCTTTATCTGCCGTTCGTTTTCCCACGTAAAGCTTAGTGTGGGTTGCTTGTCGTGCAAGGCCGCAACCCATGCGTTGGGCTTGTTTACGGGTCGATAGGGTGGCGCAAGCAGGTTTTCGGGAGCGAAACAACGCAAACCGGGCGTTATTTTCATGGCGATGTTGTAGGCTTTTTCGCGCCTTTCGGGACACCAGAACTCAAAGCTTTCTACGCCGATGTGGGCAGGCGGTTCTTGTTTGCCCCAGTTTGACACGGCCGGAAGGCACTTGTTGAAGGTTGCCATTACGCCGCTAACGATGCTGTTGCATGCTTGCAGTGCCACGTGTTCGTTCTTCATGAAGCACACAAAGGCATAGCAGTCTGTTGGGATTCGGCATTTAAAGGCTAATGTAACCTCTTGTTTGCCCGCATGCAATGGCAGCTCAAAGGTTTCTAACGTTTGGTCGGGGGTGTGATTAAAGGGCTTGCTGCTGATGCGTAGCTCCACTTGCAGGCTTGTTTCTTGGTCGGCTCGAAGCCAAAGGCTGATGTGGGGCATTGCACCTTTGCTTATCGGGAGCATCTGTGCTGCCGAATGCACCAGCGTTTTCCACTCGCCACTGGGCGGCAGTTGGTCTAACACCAATGTCGACGATGCTTTGATAGTGGCTGTTTGCAGGGCGTTGTTGGCTATCTGCACATCGGTTTGAGGCAGGTAAACGCCATTGCGCGTGAGCAAGGTTTGCAATTTGGCCATGTGTTGCTCGTCCATCAGTTCGTCTGGCGTGCAATTGTGGTGTATGCAATATGCCGCAGCTGTTCCCACTGCTTCGCCACCAGCGGCGCAAGTGGCCATCACTCGCGTTGAGGCAAAGGCCACATGGGTGGCGCTAATGATGCGCCCGGCCAGAAAAAGGTTGTCTAAATGCGGCGTGATGTAGCAGCGGTAGGGAATGGGGTAGATGCCTTTGGCATGCCATTGCGTGCAGGCTTTCTTCTCTTTGCTAAACACGCCGTCGGCCGGATGCAGGTCGAGCGACCATCCGCCAAAGGCAACCGCATCGGGCTGCATGCGCTGTTCGATGATGTCTTGTTGGGTAAGCATGTAATAACCCACGAACCTTCTGCTCTCTCGTTTGCCCGGAATGGCACCTGCCCACTCTAAGGTGAGGTTGCGCGACTCGGGATAACGGCCTGAGTTTTTGATGTAGTTCCAGATGCCGTACACCACACTGAGCAGCCGATATTTCACCTCTTCGGTATCTTTAATGGTGTCTAGTCGGCCTCCGTATTCAATCCACCAGTATTTGCAGCCTGCTTCTTTGGTAGAGAAATACTCCGGGTTGTGTATCTTGTTGATGCTACTTTCCACTTCGTTGATGCTAAGTGCAAAATGTGGGGGCACATATTGCACGGGCTTTCCTGCATCTTTGATGTAGAAGAAGATGGTATGTCCCAGTTTTTCGCCGTATGTTTCTTTGTTGGGCGCGAACTTTTCGCCAAACTCTTCGGCATCTTCCGCCCCTTGCCGATACTGGGCTCCGGCCATATAGGCCAACAGTCCGTCGCCCGTTGCATCACAAAACAGCTTTGCGTTAAAGACATAGCGGGTTTCGTTCTGGGAATTGTAGGCCGTTACGCAGGCAATGTTACGCGAACCTTTTTTCTCCATGTCGTAGACCACGGTGTTGAGAAACAACGATATGTTGTTTTCGGCCAGCACCTTATCTAGTAATACGGTATCGAAGATAACGGGATTTCCCTCCTTGTTGCGGTAGGTGTTTTCAACCAACAATTCGTTTAGTAGTCCACCTTCTCTTGCCCAGCGGTTGTTGTTGCCCATGTGTGATGTTGCGCCCAACACCCATAGTCGCACTTCGCTTGATGCGTTTCCGCCCAGCACGGGGCGGTCTTGCACCAGCGCAACGCGAAGACCTTGACGGGCGGCAGCTATGGCAGCGCATACGCCAGCCATGCCTCCGCCGGCTACAAGCAGGTCGGCGACCACGTGTTGCGTGCGTTGTGTGCGCTTATTGTTTTCAAATAGTTCTTCAATCATTGCGAGTTCTTGTTTTCATTGTTTTTTTAATGCTCCATGTTAAGGCAGCTCCAATGAGCATAAAGCAAGCCCCAGTGCCTGTAACCAGCATGGTATGTCCCTCGGAGAGCTGTCCTAGCAGGGCGATGGCAAGGCCGATGAAGAATATTCCCAGTCCTATGATGCGCTTGCTGTATGTGTTTTCGCTTTTGGCCTCGGCTTGTGCTTGTGCCGTTAGGGCGTTGCGCTTGGCGTTGTTGGCTTGTTCCCATGCGGCATATTCGGCGTAGCGGTTACTGGTTTTACCTGTCAGCACAAAATAAATCTCGAAGGCTGCGAGCATGATAATGGGCAAGGCGCAGCCGAAAACCATCTCGCCCGTGCGACTAAATGTAAAGCCCGTTAGTGCTGGCACCGCGAACTTGAACAGCGCATTAACCAACAATGTGGTGATGGTGGTGGCCAATATCGTTGAGCCCGTTTGCCGGCGCGAGAACAAAGTCCATATAACGGGCAGGTAAAGTGGAACGCCCGTGAGGGCTGCAAGGCTGATAACCACGTTGACAACGCCGCCCATGTGCTGTATAAGCAGGGCTATGAGTATGCTTATAACGCCAAAGGCCACGGTGGAAAGGCGCGCCACAAGCATAAGTCGCCGCTGCGAGCTGTGCGGATAGAGGCGTTTGTAAAGGTCGTTGGTTACTACGCCCGATGCAATGTTGAGTTTGGAGTTCATCGCACTGGTGGTGGCGAATATCATTCCGCCTATCATCAAGCCCAATATGCCTTTTGGCAGCACTTCTTTGCACATCATGAGATAAGCGCCTTCGCTCTCCATCACGCCCAAAGAAGGATTAAGCAGGTAGTAAACCATTGGTGGGAGCATCCACAATATGGGGCTCACGAAGTATAAGGCCGCGAAGAACCAACCCACGCGCTTGGCATCTGTGCTGGTGCGAACGCAAGTGAAGCGTTGCACATAGGCCCAGTTTCCACCAAGGAAGATGGCATTATAAAGTCCGAATGCGAGGATGAAAAGTAGTGGATACTCGTTGGCGGTGAGCTGGAAGTATCGCTCGGGCAGTTGCGAGAGGAGTGCGTGTAGGCCGTCAACGCGTTCGAGTGATAGCGGTACGACAATAATAATGGCCGCCATGAGGATGATGAACTGCAACACATCGGTGGAAACAACGGCCCAAAGTCCGCCTGCCGACACGTAGAGTATGCAGAATGCGCCCAAGAGAATGATGCAGAGGTTGAGGTCGAGGGCAGTAGATACCTCTACAATCTTGGCTACGGGATAGAGAAAAGACGCCGTAAGGAAGAGCGAGATGAAGAGAAACAGGAAGGTATAGGCCTTTTGGATATGTACGCCTAGGCGCTTGTCGATGTATTCGGCCACGGTGAGCGAGCCTGTTCGGTGCCAACGGGGGGCAATACACGTGCCCACGAGCAGTCCTGCCAAGGCCATTGTCCATTGTATGCTTATCGCAACCCAGCCGTGTAGGTAGGCAACAGAGCCCCAAACGACAAAAGTGCCGGCCGAGAAAAAGCTCATGAAGAGCGACAGACCGCTGGTTTGCCAAGGAACGGCACCGCCTGCGGCAAAGAAAGAGGTCATGTTTTTGCCTTGTTTGGCAAAGGCCATGCCTGCCGAAAGTACGCCGATGGTGAGCAAAGTCACCATAATGAAGTCGAGTAGGCTCATGATTGTTAGGGTTTATTGTTGCTACTATACCTAATAGGAGATGTTTAACAGGACAAAGATACGGCGAAAAAACAGCAGGTAAAACGGAAAAACAGAATATCTACGTAAACGTTTGCAGTGGGGAAAAAGTGAAAGGGTGAAAGGGTGAAAGGGTGAAAGGGTGAAAAGGTGAAAGGGTGAAAAGGTGAAAGGGTGAAAAGATGGCTGCGCCCTTTAAAGGTGAAAAGGTGAAAGGGTGAAAGGGTGAAAAGATGGCTAACGCCACCAATCTTGTTAACTTGTCCGACCTGTCTGACCTGTCTGACCTGTCTGACTTGTCTGACCTGTCTGACCAGTCCGACTAGAAGAACTAGAAGAGCTAGAAGAGCTAGAAGAACTAGATAAGATAAACTAGCCCCGCTAGCTTAATAAGCCAAATGCCCTTAAACTCTTTAACTCGCCAGTTGCAGCCTTATTTTGTCTTCTTTTGTGTACGAATTTTAACACTATGGCTGCCCTTTTTATCCACCAAGCGTATGCCGGCGTGCAAAAAACGATTCTCGCGAAGGTTTGCTTTGATGCAAAAAGGGGGTGGCATGTGTATGAGGTAAAATGAATTTTTATTTAAAGAAGCCACTACTTGCACCTACTTTTGGGCTATTTTCTGCAAAATCCAGTGCGTTTTGGCGCTAAACGTAGTGCGTTTTGGTGCTAAACGTAGTGTGTTTTGGTGCAAAATGGAGTGCGTTTTGCTGCTAAATGCAAGCTGTTTTGGTGCTAAACGCAAGGCTAAATGCCACTAAATGCGAGGCAAAAAGCATAAAAATACACAGCATTTGTATAAATAAAACCTTTTAGAACCATGAAATACATGCCTAAAAAGGACAAAATAGCCATTAAAAAGTGGGGTTTTAGGGGTTAAAAGTGGGTATTTGGAGTTGAAAAAATACGAGTTGGCAACCAAACTAGAAAGGCAAAATGGTACAAAATGCAGGTTCTAGGCTTAAAAATAGACAAGCCGCTAGGTATGAAAGGTTAGAAATAGTGGATGTTTGCCTACTTTTTAACCTATATTTTCGCTAGAACGGAGCGGAAATTAGAGCGATATTGTAAAAAAAAAAGATAATGATTTAAGATTTTGAATTGGTGAGTTTATGAGTTTGTGAGTTTGTCAGTTGATGTGTTTGTAAGTTTTTTAGTTCATAAGTTTATGAGGGTGTGAGCTGGCATGTTTGTAAGCTGAGGAGTTGGTGGATTGATGGGTTGATGTGTTAGTGATGTTGGGCCTTAGCGAGTTTATAGGCCAGTGCGACGACTTGTGCAGCACTCCTCTTAATTTGTAGAAATATTAAAGCCAAGATAGCCTCGTTGTGTAGGAACGTTATTTGTGTGAGGGGGTGTAAGGCTGCAGTGCCTGAAACCCTTTACCCCCTCTTTTTTGCGGGCAAAGTAGACCCCCTGACATTTAGTTTCCCATCTAGTACAATGGTTTCGATGGGTGTTGTGGCGTCTGTCATCTGCCTGAGCAGACGTTGTGCAGCCACTCTACCCATCTCGAAGGTGGGTTGCGATACGCTGGTAAGTTCCATAATACGGCCAATGGGCGACTCGGAAAAACCCGCTACCGCCATATCTTGCGGAACGCGTAGGCCACGTTTGCGCAATTCGAGCATACAGCCCACGGCAATAGGGTCGTTAACGGTGAAGATGGCATCGGGCCGTTCTTTAAGGCTAAGCAGATAGTCTATGCCCACTTTGGCGCGATCTTGCTGCACGCCAACGTGCATGATGTATTTTTCTTTGATGGGGATGCCGTGCTGCGCGAGGGCATCGAGATAACCTTGCAACCGTTCTTTGGTGATGGAAAGATGTTCGTTGCCCGCCAAGTGGGCGATGTTGCAGTAGCCGCAACGCACCAAATGGTCCACAACCTTAAATGCCCATTTGCGGTCGTCGATAACCACTTGTGTGGCGTGGAGCTCTGGAAGCACGCGGTTGACAAACACAACTGGGGTGCCTTCGCCAATGATGCGGTGGTAGAGAGCGGTGTTTTGGGCGTCTTTGGTTACTGAAACGATGAGCCCTTCAACCATACTGGATTCTAGCATCTCGATGTTACGCCGTTCGAGTGTGGCCGATTCGCTTGACTGGCAAATCAACACTTGGTAACCTTCGGCATTCAATACCTCTTGAATGCCGATGATAATCTCGGGGAAAAAGAACGTGGTGAACTCTGGAACCACCACACCAACCATGTTGTTTCGGCGTTTTAATAGGTTTCGCGCATGGATGTTTGGCTTGTAACTCAATTCGCGAGCCTTGCTCAACACACGCATGCGCGTTTCTTCGCTTACCTCGTGACTGCTGTTTAGCGAACGAGAAACGGTGGCAACAGATATCCCTAAGGCCTTGGCAATGTCTTTAATAGTGGTTTTGGGCGACGTCATTCCTGATACTTCTATGGGGTGGTGCTATTGCGTAGCTAGTTTTTTTGTTGGGCAGGCCGAACAGGTCACCCGCTTATGCAAAGGTAACGGATATTTTTGAAGCGCGGTTAGTTTGGCGCTAAAAAGTGATATTGGGGTTATGGCGCGCTAGGCACTCGCTGGTATTTGATGCGCCAACGTTTCAACTTGCTAACCTGCCCACTTCTTTGCGCGTTAACCTGCTTGTTTGTTCGTTCGTTGTTTTGTTTGCTTATTCACGCATTCGCTTATCGGCTTTTTCGCTTATCACCAGGCGAAATGCGCTTTGGAACTCTTCAATAGCGGATTTCTTTTGCTGTTCATAATGACATATTTATTGGTCTTAAACTATCTAAATTATTCTGTATTAGATATTTTTACGTCAAAATGTTTTGTTAGCTTGGATAAATTTCGTATATTAGCATCGTAAAAAGAAGACCGTTTCAGATTGGCTTTAATTGGTGGCGCCGGCATGCTTGTGCGCTATTCGGAGGCTGGGACGGTCTGCGAACGGCTACGTTGCTAATCCCAGCATCATTGCCAATGTTGGTTTTTGCAAGTGTGGCGCACTGCTAAGGCATGGTGGCCTGATTGTGGTTGTTGATGTGCGTCGCGCAAGCTCCCGCGTTGGAACAAGGCCTGATGGCTCTCTGCAAGGGAACGTGGCTGGATAATCGCACTTTTTACGGTGGACGCGTGATGTGTGTGAATGCAACTATTCGTTCATCAGCTATCTCTCTCTATTGTTTAATTAGCCCCAGGAGTTAACATGTTACTTCTGGGGCACACTTTTCTTTAAAGGTGAAAAATTGAAAAGGTGAAAAGATGGCTAACGCCCTTTAAAGGTGAAAAGGTGAAAGGGTGAAAAGGTGAAAAGGTGAAAAGATGGCTAACGCCCTTTAAAGGTGAAAGGGTGAAAAGGTGAAAGGGTGAAAAGATGAAAGAGTGAAAAGATGGCTAACGCCCTTTAAAGTTATCTGTTGATTTCTAGATTTCTACTTCGGTCTAGCTTTCTGACAAGTCTGACAAGTCTGACAAGTCCGACAAGTCTGACTTGTCCTATTAGCCTAACGCCCCCTATACATTTGGCTTAACTCCTTAACCCCTTAACTCCTTAACTTCTTAAAGGTGAAATTATATTTAGGGGTTAATGAGATATGTGCGGCGTAAATACGCCTGTGATATTGGGGCTTTGCAGGTGTCGGCTGGCGCAATTTAGGCGTTGGTCACAGGTTGGCCACGGCTGCAATGAGTTCTTCCTTAGGTGTTGGCCGGCGCAATTTAGGCGTTGGTCACAGGTTATGCGTTGCCCTTACGTGCTGTTAGCCCATTAGAGGGGGGATAAAAATGTGTCGTCGGCTTTGCTTTTTCATGGCCGATTCTGTTTACTTTATTAATGCAAAGTTCGTTATTATTCTTGATACTTGGGCTATCTTTTTACGAAAATGATGTTAAATGCAGTGGCAATGAGTGGGGGAGACGGCATGGAGACGAAGGGAATGCGACGAGGTATGGGTCTATATGCAAGAAATCCCGAACAGAAAAGGCTGTTCGGGATGTCTGCATGCAAAGGCGTTGATGCGCCAAAGGAGAAACGAATGTGCGGAGTTCGAAGGCAATTCAATGGCGTATTGTGTTCAATTTGACAGGTTGTTGCAATCGAACTGATGGCGCATGGCTAGCAAGTTGCTTGACTGTTGCTACCGAACTGATGGCGCATGGCCATTAAACTAGCCGACTATCGCAATTGAGTGAATGCGCCACATCGGCCTATTGACTACTGAACCGCTATCGCATCGATGCCACACTGCATGTACTGCGCCTATCGGCCAGTGGCTTTAAGATAGGCGGTGCGGGCATTTAGGTAAGCCACAACGGCCTCGCTGTACTGGTTACGCGCCTTTTGGTCTTGCGTTTGGGCATCAAGCAGGTTGCTCATTGTGCCCGTGCCAGCCTCGTAGAAGTCTTGGTTTAGGCGCAAGTTTTCGGCAGCTTGCTCCATGCTCAGCTTGGCTAGTTGTATTTGTTTGTAGGCCGTTTCAAGGTTGTCGTATGCGTTTTGCATCTGGATGAGCAGTAGTTGTCTGCTGTCTTCCTTTTCTTCTACGGCAATTTGTTCGGCAATTTTCTGACGTTTCAGACCACGATTGCCCCACCAATTGCTGATGGGCACGCTCAGGGTGGCCAGTCCTACCACGTTGGTACGACCCTTATTCGTTAGGTCGTGGTACATGCCAGCCACGCCAATGGCCAGTGTAGGCATCATTTCGCCACGCTTAACGCGCGTCAGCAGATGGTTGGCCTCCACCTTTTTGTCGAGCAAACGCATCTCGGTGCGTTGCTCTAAGGCCGAGGCGTGGTTCACCGAAAGCTGCCGTGGGTCGGGCAACTCGGTGGTAAGGGTGCGGTCGATGTCGATTTCTTCACCTTGTTTGCCGATATATTGCGCCAAAACCATCTTGCAAAGCGAGATGCCGTTGTTGAGTTTCAAGCGGTTCACCGCCATTTCGTTTTGTTTCAACTTCACGCTCAACACATCGTTCTTGTTGGATACGCCCACTTCGTAGGCGTTGTTGGCGTCTTTAAGGATATTCTCCAACTGCTTGTCGGCAGCATCTAAGGTCTTTTCTTGCTCGTAGAGTGCCAACAGCTGGTTGTAATATACCTCGGTTGTTTGTGCCACTTCGTCTGCGCTTTGTTCGAGCATCAGCTCTTTCACTTGCGTTTGCACGGCGGCCAACTTGTTGGCGTTGATGATACGCCCGCCTGCAAAAACGGGTTGCATGGCTATGATTGATGCCAAGGTGCCGTGCTTAATGGCCTGAAAGGTGTAGCTGGTGGGCAATGCGGCTAGTATGGCGGGGTTAAGCCCTATGCCTTTTACTATGGCAGCCAGTTTCTGCTGGTCGGCGGGCGACAGCGAAATTTCTTCCTGCATCAGATAATCGGCAGAATGGAAGTAAGTTCCGTTGGCCGTAACCGTTGGCAGATACTTGGTGCGCGCCTCTTTTTGTTGCTCTTTGGCATCTGTTATTTCTAGTCTTGCCCGTTTCAGTTTCACGTTGTTTTCCTTAGCCAACGCTTTGCATTGGTCTAACGAGTATGTTGTCTGCGCCTTGGCAACAATGGGCAAGCATAAGGCCAAGAGCAGGGGAAGTTTATTGATGTTCATGAGTTTATGAGTTTATGAGGAGTTAAAGGAGTTAAGGAGTTATGGAGTTAAGCCGTATGCCTAGTTGCAGAGTGGCAAACTTTTGAGGAGTTAAGGGGTTAAGGAGTTAAGCCGTATGCCTAGTTGCAGAGTGGCAAACTTTTGAGGAGTTAAGGGGTTAAGGAGTTAAGCCGTATGTCTAGTTGCAGAGTGGCAAACTTTTGAGGAGTTAAAGGAGTTAAGGAGTTAAGCCGTATGTGATGGAGTTAAGAAGTTAAACCGTATGTATAGCGGCTAAGCTAATGGCTTAACTCCTTAACTCCATAACTCCTTAACTCCTAGACGAGGCCTCCATCTTCAACGTTCTTTTCCTGTCTTCCCACCTGAAAATCATCCAATAACCGATAGGTATCATGGTGATGATGAAGAGTAACGAGACGATTGTGCCGAAACAAACCACCACGCCCATTGGTCCCCACAGCGGTGTGTTGGCAATAACCATCGGGATAACACCCATAGATGCGGCCGCACTTGTGAGGAATATGGGGCGCATACGGCGTTGGGCAGCTTGCAGGGCGGCACGCTTTGCCGACAGGCGATGGTCTACGCGCAGTTCTTCGGCGTAGTCTATCATGATGATACCGTTACGCACGATGATACCCATTAGCGAGATAATGCCCAGTATGCCTGTGATACCCACTTCTTGTCCCATGATAAGCACACCCGTGGCTGCGCCCAACAGCGAGAACAACAACGACAGCATGATAACCAACGACATGCGAATGTCTTTGAAATGGAACAGCAATATGGCGAAGATGATAATGATAGAAATGGCCAAACCGCTGTATATCTGTGGCTCGGTTTCTAGGTCTTTCTCCCTTTGTCCGCCCACGCTCATGGTCACTCCCTGCGGTAGCTCAATCTTCTTTACCTCGTCAATCACCTTGTCTGTAACGCTGTTGAGGTTCAGTCCGCGTTTGGCATCGGCCATAACCGACATCGAACGAACGCCATTGCGGTGGTGGATAGAGGTGTAAGTCCAGTCGGGCGACACCTTAGCCACTTGTCTTAGCGGCACGTTAACGCCGGGTAGCAGTCCGCTAACGGTGGCGTTTTCGAGGTCTTCGGGTGTTTGACGACCCGCATGACTATCTTTTAGCGTAACCTTTACAGGGTAATCGCCCTCCCAAACCGTGGTGAGTGGAACGCCATCACCAAAGCGCGTGGCCAGGTTTAAGGCCAAAAGACTCTTGCTCATACCCAGTCGCGAGGCCTCATAATCGTCTATTTGCACATCCAGACCCGCCGTTGCACCATCGAAGTTGTTGCGAACCAGCAGCAATTCTGGCATGGCACGCATGCGGCGCGTGGCACTGTCAACGGCTTGATGAATGGCATTGAGGTCGTCGCCGCTGAACCTTATCTCCACAGGCGAACTGGCATCGCTGTAATCCAGCTGCTTAATACGCACCTGTGCCTCGGCAAAATGGTCGGTATATCGCGTGGTGAAACTGTCAACAAGGGCCATCGTGGCGGCATCATTTTCGGTGTTCACGATGAATTGCGCATAGTTGGTGCCGCCTAGTTGGGGTGCGTATGTGTTTTGGAAGCGAGGCGACGACATGCCGTAGAAAGTGGAAATGTTGCGTATGCGCTTGTCGGCTTGCATCATGTTGCGCAAACTGTCGGCCACGGCAGCCGTGCGTTCGATGCTCGTTCCCTGTGGCAGGTAAATCTCTACGGCAAACTGGTTGCGTTCGGCACGTGGCAAAAGCTTCTGCGGCATCTTCGCAAAGAGTGTGGCACCAAGCACCACCGAGAGCGCACCAACACCCAAAGTGATGAACGGATGGGCGAAACAACGCTCGATAAGACGATCGTAATAACCCTGCATGATGTCGAGGAAGGTGCGACGCTGTTTGCCCTCGCCCTTGTTTTCTTTCTTCAAGCCCTTACGTATAAAGGTGAATTGCATCCAAGGCACCACCAGCACGGCCACCAAAAGCGATGCACCCAGCACCACACTGATGCCCAAGGGGAACCACTTCACGAAGTCTTTCATGATGCCTTTCATTGTGAGCAACAAGGGGAAGAAGGTGATGGAGATGGCCAACGTGGCGCTGAAGATAGACGAGAAGAACTCTTTGGCCGAGTAGGTGGCGGCATGCCAGTGGCTCATACCTTCGTCTATCTTCTCCACATACGAGTCGATGATAACAATGGAGTTGTCTACAATCATACCCAAGGCCACAATGAGCGCGGCAAGGGTTACGGTGTTAAGCTCTATTCCGAAAGCGTAGAACAGTCCGAGGGTTATAAATATGGTGATAGGGATGGTGCTAGCGGCCACGCTTGCCACGCGCATGGGCAGCAAAAGCATGATGACCACCACCACCGAGGCAATGGCGA
>ERZ773059.75-NODE-75-length-49046-cov-18.452471_pt1 | contig 49046 bp, 41 predicted proteins | sample MGYA00580514_ERZ773059 | MGnify/ENA primary metagenome ERZ773059 (study PRJEB29015, sample SAMEA2737981) | human oral metagenome | biome: human oral; feature: human-associated habitat; material: dental | place: China | collected 2056 ...
TGCGCGCCGATCGTCATTTTCATCACCCAAAATCCATGCTAAAAGCAGCAAAAAAACCACTTTTCAAAGCTGCTTTTAGCCCCAAAACACGTCTGTTTTCAATCAAACATCATGCTAAAATGCCCCAATTCCATCGCATAAATATGCAATCGAACACGCCATTTGCCCCATCTAGTCCTGCATTTTGGTGCATTTTACCCTGCGTTTTGGTGCATTTTGCACTGCATTTAGCACCATATTACCTCGCGTTTAGCAGCAAAACGCACTGCATTTAGCGGCATTTTGCATTGCATTTTGCTGCAAATCGCAAATCGCGCCATAGAGATTGCATATTGATGTAATACAAAATGGGGTTGCCTACATATGTATGCAACCCCATTTTGTATCAAAAACAACTCGCGCAAGAATCGATTAATTGCGGCGGAGTGGACAATCGGCTGGAAAAACGGCAGCCATTAAGCGGTTATTTGTTCGGAAGATGTGACATTATTGAGGAGTTAAGGAGTTATGGAGTTAAGGAGTTAAGCCAATTGCATTGCAGTTTGTGATTATAGATGGTGTCAGCCTAATCGGAGAAGTCTGACTGGTCCGACTGGTCTGATTTGTCTGACTGATCCAAAAACCAGAACAACCTAGAAATCTAGAAACCACTAGGCACCATTAAAAGGCGCAGCCATCTTTTCACCATTAGGAGTTAAAGGAGTTATGGAGTTAAGCCAAATGCTTTGACGGCGTTAGCCATTTTTTCACCTTTTCACTCTTTCACCTTTTCACCCTTAAAAGGCGTTAGCCATTTTTTCACCTTTTCACTCTTTCACTCTTTCACCTTTCACCTTTACATATACCCCAATGCGCGGAGCACATCGTTAAGGTTGGCCATAACCATCAATATAATAAGGATGGAAATGCCTGCATACTCGGCGCGCACCATGAACTTTTCGCTGGGTTTGCGCCTTGTAATCATCTCGTAGAGCAAGAAAAGCACGTGACCACCATCGAGAGCGGGTATGGGAAGAATGTTCATAAAGGCGAGAATGATGCTAAGAAAAGCCGTCATAAGCCAAAACATGTGCCAATCCCACATTGGAGGAAAAAGACTTCCTATCGCTCCGAAACCACCCAACGACTTAGCACCATCGGCCGAGAACAGGTATTTCATGTCGCCTACATAGCCTTTGAGCACCTTTACGCCATAGGCTGCGCCAGCAGGAAAGCTCTCAAAGAAACCATATTCCACGTGTGTTTCCTTATATTTGGCCAGTCCGTTGGTGAAAACCATACCAAAAAGCAAGTCGGCATTAAGCTTAACCGCTGCCGTAGTGGCCGTTGTGTCGCCCTGATGAACAAAGGATATGGTGGTGTTTAGTGCCTTGGCACTGTCGGCAGGAGTGGTTGCAGCAGCCAAAATATCGCCTAAACGCTCTTTCTCGAAGTTGAAATCGTTTTGCGAATCAATGGGTTTTCCTGCGAAAGCCACAATCTTATCGCCTGCTTTCAGACCCGCTTTGGCAGCTATGCTGTTGGGCATAACGCTGTCGATGGTGTTAGGCATCATGATCATGACAAAGCGCGGCGACGATTTAAGCATGTTCAGCAAGTCGAGATTGCCAGGCATGGGCAGGCTCATGTGCTTGCCTTGGCGCACCAAATCCACACGAGTGGCAGTGGCCAAATCGCGGAAGAAGTCGGCATCGAAAGTCTTAAACTCGCCTTTCTCGGTGCCAAGAAGTACGTCGCCATCTTTAAATCCAAGGGCTTTTGCCTCCGAATTAAACTTCATTCCGGCCGTCATATCCTTCACTTGCACGTAACTGTCGCCCCAATGGAACAGCACCATCGAATAGATAAACAAGGCCAAGAGGAAGTTAACGATAACGCCGCCCAACATAATGAGCAGCCTTTGCCATGCCGGCTTAACCCTAAACTCCCACGGTTGGGCGGGTTTGGCCATCTGTTCTGTGTCGAACGACTCGTCAACCATGCCCGAAATCTTGCAATATCCGCCCAAAGGCAGCCAGCCCATGCCGTAGGCCGTGCCGCTTTTCTTAGACTTAAACTCGAAAAGATGAAACCAAGGGTCGAAGAATAGGTAGAACTTTTCTACCCTTACGCCAAACAAACGGGCGAAGAAGAAATGCCCCCCCTCGTGGAGTAGCACCAAAATAGATATGGCCAGCATGAACTGCAACAGCCTAATGAGAAATATTTCCATGTTTGTTTTATTGTTTTCTGTATTAATTAGGATGCCAATGGGTAAGCGTTAAGGCTCTTTATGGCACATTCGTTGGTATTATCCGCAATGGCAAAAGCCGCTTGGCAGTATGGGTTTCAACACAGTTGGTCAACCAGTTCGCTGGCCTTTCGGCGCGATTCGGCATCCGTTTGCAGGTATGTATCTAACGAAGGAGCCGCATCGAAAGGCACTTTTTGCATCGTTTCTTCGATAATTCGCGGCATGTCTAAAAAGCCAATGCGGTCGGCCCTAAATGCCTCGTTCACCACTTCGTTGGCTGCATTGAGTATGCAAGGCATGTTTCCACCGCGGTTAATGGCATCGAAGGCCAATTGCAAGCAGCGGAACTTACGCATGTCGGGTTCGAAAAACTCCAACGGCTGTGCAAAAAAGTTGAGCCTTGGCCCGTTAAGCGGCAGCCTATCGGGGTAAGAGAAGGCGTATTGTATGGGCAAACGCATGTCGGGCATGCCTAGTTGCGCCTTTACCGAGCCGTCTCCGAACTGCACCGCGCTATGAACAATGCTCTGCGGATGCACAAGCACCTGTATCTTTTCGGCCTCAACGCCGAACAACCACTTGGCCTCAATCACCTCGAACCCTTTGTTCATCATCGTGGCAGAGTCGATTGTTATCTTCGCACCCATGTCCCACGTGGGATGGCGCAAGGCATCGGCCTTGGTAACTTTGGCCAATTGCTCGTCGGGCAGTAGGCGAAATGGGCCTCCACTTGCCGTAAGCAATATCCGTTCGATGGCATTATCGCCCTCGCCCACTATGCTTTGGAATATGGCCGAGTGCTCACTGTCTACGGGAAGTATGGGTGCGCGGTTGGCTATGGCCAACTCATTGATAAGTTCTCCGGCCACAACAAGCGTCTCTTTATTGGCCAAACATATCTTCTTATGCGCTTTAATGGCATGTATTGTGGGTTCTAAACCGGCAAAACCAACCATCGCAGTAAGCACCATGTCGATGGGTTCGGCCTCTACGATGTCGCAAAGTGCCTGCTTACCTGCGTAAACCTTAATGTCGGGAAGGTCGGTTAAGAGGTCTTGCAGCTGCTGGTAGCGACTTTCGTCGGCCACAACAACGGCCGCCGGCCTGAACTTCCGTGTCTGTTGAGCCAGTAATTCAACGCGTGTGTTTGCCGTTAGGCAGTACACTTCGTACTTGTCGGCATGTTGCGCAATCACGTCGAGGGCTTGTGTGCCAATCGAACCCGTGCTGCCAAGAATACATATTTGTTTCTTCATTTGTTCAGTCTAGGTCTAATATTCCATCGGGAATGTGCATCGTTATTTCACGTTTCTTTGCATCAACGCCTGCAATCAATTCGTAAGATGCAGGCAATAGCAGGGGCGCAGAACCGTTAACGTCTACTTCAAAAAGGGTGTTCACCGTGCTGTCGTCTACGGCAAGGAGGGTGCCCAGCGGCTTGTTGGTGGCTGCATCCTTAACGGTAAAGCCCACAATGGCCGCCCATGACAGTTCGGCATCGGGGTTATCGTCCTCCTGCCGCGGAAAAAACACGTTGCAGCCCGTTAGTTCCTTTGCTCGTTCTTGCGTGTCTATGTTCACGAATTTCACCAATGCCGTCTCGCTACCCTTAAAGCGATATTCCTCGAAAAAGAAGGGAACAAGCAGCCCCTCCACTTCGAGCGCAAGGAAATCGGCCTCTATTCGGTCGAAGATGTCGTCGTCGAAGTGGAAAGATATTTCGCCTTTCACGCCGTGGGGCTTGCCAAGCTTGCCTATCTTATAGAAGTTGTCGGTTTGCCATTGCGGTCGTGTGGATGATTGTTGGGGCATGATGTGGTGTGGGGTATATGTGGCTTTTAATGTTTGTTGGGATGGGCTGTTGCGCGGCTCTTGCTTTCGCTTTTTGCAGGGCTAAACGCGCTTGATGTTGGCTCCAAGGGCGTTAAGTCGCGCCTCGATGTCTTCGTATCCGCGGTCTATCTGTGCGATATTGTCTATCTGACTGGTGCCATTGGCACTTAATGCGGCGATAAGCAAGGCGATACCTGCACGTATGTCGGGGCTAGTCATGCGGCCAGCACGCAGTTGCAGCTTGTGGTCGTGCCCTATAACCACTGCGCGATGGGGGTCGCAAAGTATGATTTGCGCGCCCATGTCGATTATCTTGTCTACGAAGAACAGCCTACTTTCGAACATCTTTTGATGGAACAGCACGCTGCCGCGCGCCTGAGTAGCCACCACGATGAGTACCGAAAGGAGGTCGGGAGTTAGTCCTGGCCACGGTGCATCGGCCAAAGTCATTATCGAACCGTCGATAAATGCCTCCACTTGATAATGTTCGTGGTGCGGGATAAAGAGGTCGTCGCCCTCAATATTAATCGTGATGCCCAATCGTTTAAAGGTATCGGGTATCAGTCCGAGGTTCTCTACAGACACGTTCTTGATGCGTATGCCCTGCCCAACCATAGCGGCCATACCGATGAACGAGCCTACTTCAATCATGTCGGGCAACACTTGGTGGGTTGCTCCGTGCAAAGTTTCAACCCCTTCGATGGTAAGCAGGTTGCTGCCTATGCCGCCAATGCGTGCCCCCATGCGGTTAAGCAGTCGGCAAAGCTGTTGTATGTAAGGTTCGCAAGCAGCATTATAGATGGTGGTTGTGCCCTTAGCCAGCACTGCGGCCATGATAATGTTGGCCGTTCCTGTTACCGATGCCTCATCAAGCAGCATGTAACGCCCCTGCAATTGGTTGGCTCGCAGTTGGTAAACGTTGCGGTTTGGCAGTTTTTCAAAGCTTGCGCCGAGCATGCGAAAGCCCCAAAAGTGGGTGTCTAGTCGGCGCCTGCCAATCTTATCGCCACCAGGTTGGGCCACCATCGCTTGGCCAAAGCGCCCCAAAAGCGGACCGATGAGCAGCACACTGCCACGCAAAGCCGCACATTTGCGCACGAACTCGTCGCTAGAAAGGAAGTCGAGGTTCAGCTCGTCGGCCTTAAACGAATAGTCGTTACGCGCATGCCGTGTCACCTTCACGCCGATGTCTGCCAGCAAAAGGATAAGGTTGTTCACGTCTAAGATGTCGGGAACGTTGCTGATACGCACCTCTTCGGCAGTTAGTATGGCCGCGCAAATCACCTCCAAGGCCTCGTTCTTGGCTCCTTGCGGCGTGATAGTGCCTTGCAAAGGGCGTCCGCCCTCGATGAGAAAGGATTGCATGGCTACTTCTTCTTGCGTTTTTTCTCAGGTTCTTTTGCAGGCAATTTCTCGAACTTAAACGTATCTAGGTCGAGCTGTATCTTGCCATTGGTAAACGCTGCAAGGTCTGATGCCACGCGTTCGTTATCAGCTGCGCCGTGTCCCCACTGCGCCAGCGAACGTTTCATTTGGTTGGCAGTAAGCCTAACCAGTGCATCGCGTTCGGCGCCGGCAGGCATGTCTTTCAGTCTTTCGAATGTTTCGAAGAGCAGTTTGCCATAATGTCGCACAGGAATGCGCGACGAAGTGTAGCCCAGATGCTGGGGCTTAGTGGTGGCACGTGTGGCCTCCGACACGTCGAACGGGTAGTCGATGTCGAGTTTAAAGTCGCTCATGATGGCCAAATGGTCCCACAGTTTGTGTTCAAGGTCTACGGCATCGTACCCTTGCGGAAAGAGAATGCTCATCGTTGCGATGATAGACTCGGCGCAAGCTTGCCTTTCCTGCTTGGTTGGCAGGGTCATTGCGTGGTTCACCATCTTTTGTATCTCACGTCCGTACTCGGGAAGTATCAGCCGTTCGCGTTGCGTGTTATAGTCCAATCCTTCTATGTTCATTATTTTAGTGGTGGATGTTCGGTTGTTCATTCTTTATTCGTTATTCGGCATTTGGTTTGTCCTTGCAGTTAGAGTAGCGGCTTGGCGGCTTTCGCCACGAAGTCTTTTAGGTAGAACGGCACAAAGTATGCCACATCTTCGAAACGCTCTTCGGCCATTGCTTTCTCTGCCAATGGGGTCATATTCTTGGCCAAAGGCTTCACATTATCGATGAAGTGGGCGTTGGGGTGAACGATTTCGGCCTTGCACTTGTCGGCTCCGTTGCCGAAGAAGTACACGTGATGTTGGTCTAGAAAGGCCTTGTAGGTGTCGGCCTCAACGATGTCAGCCCCCACAGGCCTTACTTCTTTCAGTGCCCTATCGTAGAGGGCGGCGTACACTTCCATGCGCCGTGCATCGAGCATGGGGCAAAGCAGGGCGTCGTCGGGCGTTATTTGTTCGCGCAACAGCAGCGGAACGCACAGCAATTGCAGCGTTGGCACGGCCAATAGCTTAGCGTTGCGGGCGTAGCACACGCCTTTGGCCATCGAAACGCCAATGCGCAGGCCCGTGTAAGAGCCTGGCCCGCAACTCACCGCCACGGCATCGAGCGGCAAAGCGTGACTGTCGGCAAACGAAAGGGCCTCGTCTACGAACGTACCTAGCTTTACGGCGTGGTTCGGACCATCGTGGTCTTCGGCGTTAAAGATGCACTCGCCATCGTTACTAACGGCCACCGAACACACCGCGGTACTTGTTTCTATATTTAATATGCACGACATAATCCTATTCAGTATATTTATATTAAAGTGCAAAATTACGCTTTTTCCGTTTAAAATGTGTACATTTGCAGAAAATTAACGCGCAAACTATGATACAATCCATGACGGGTTACGGCAAGGCTGTCGTGACCTTTAACGACAAGAAAATAAACGTAGAGATTAGATCGCTTAACAGCAAGACGCTAGACCTTTCTACACGCGTTGCTCCTCTGTATCGCGAAAAGGAGATTGAGATGCGGCAGATGGTGGCAAAAGCACTCACGAGGGGAAAGGTTGACTTCTCTATATGGGTGGAAAAAGACGCAGCGGCGGACGCAACGCCCATAAACGCCGCTTTGGTTGAAAACTATTACCAACAGATTAAGGAGATTTCGGCCAGAACAGGCATTCCCGAACCGCAAGATTGGTACGCCACACTGCTGAAAATGCCCGATGTAACCACTCGCACCGAGATGGAAACGCTGGACGAGAATGAGTGGAAAGCAGCTGCCGATGCCATTGAGCAGGCGCTTGAACACATCGTGGCTTTTCGCAAACAGGAGGGTATGGCCCTGCAAAAGAAGTTTGAAGAGAAACTGCAAAACATCGGTAAGCTGATGGCCGACATCGAACCGTACGAGAAAGCGAGGGTGGAGAAGATTAGAACACGTATTGTAGATGCGCTGAAAGACATCCCCGAAGTGGACTATGACAAGAACCGCTTGGAGCAAGAACTGATATATTATATTGAGAAGTTGGACATTAGCGAAGAGAAACAGCGACTGACCAATCACTTAAAATATTTTGCCAAGACCATGAACGATGAAAGCGAACAGGGCAAAAAACTGGGGTTCATCGCACAAGAGATGGGTCGCGAGATTAACACAACGGGCTCTAAGAGCAACCAAGCCGAGATGCAGAACATCGTTGTGATGATGAAAGACGAGCTGGAACAGATTAAGGAGCAAGTGCTGAATGTGTTGTAGGCTATCAGTTTGTGAGGTTTTAAGTTTGTGAGGTTGTGAGTTTGTGAGGTTTTGAGTTTCTAAGTATTTGCGTATTTAGTCTTACGAACGATAAACTTGGCAACAAGATAAGGCCGAAGAACGCACAAACCTGCTTTCTGCAATAAGCCCTAACGCATAAACTTGCCAACTAACAAGCTCAAAAAAAATCAGAAACTTACCCACCCATCAACGCAAAAACTCAAATAAAAACTCCCCTCTCATCAACTCAAATAAACTCAAAGATTATGGACAATAACCAGCATATCTACCCAAACGGGCAGGCTTCTACACAGCACAAAGGTGCTTTGGTAATATTCTCCGCACCATCGGGTTCGGGCAAAAGCACCATCATCAATTGGCTCATGCAAAGCCATCCCGAACTGCGGCTGGCCTTTTCCATATCGTGTACCAGCAGAGCACCGCGCGGAACAGAACAACATGGCGTGGAATATTTCTTCCTTTCGCCCGAAGAATTTAGGCAACGCATTGCCCAAGACGAGTTCTTGGAATACGAAGAGGTGTACAAAGACCGCTTTTATGGCACATTGAAAGAGCAGGTTCAACGCCAATTAGACGCTGGGCAGAACGTTGTTTTCGACGTAGACGTTAAGGGCGGGTGCAACATTAAGCGGTTTTATGGCGACAAGGCGTTGAGCATTTTCATCCAGCCGCCATCAATCGAGGCCTTGCGCGAACGACTTGAAGGGCGCGCAACCGATGCACCAGAGGTGATAAACGACCGCATTGCGCGAGCCGAATACGAGCTGTCGTTCGCTCCGCAGTTTGACAAGGTTATCATAAACGACGACTTGGAGACGGCCAAACGGCAGACTCTCGAAGCGATTAACGCCTTTCTTTCACGCCCATGATACGCACAGGATTCTACGGCGGCTCGTTCAACCCCATACATAACGGGCACATAGCCTTGGCTCAACAGTTTTTAGACGGCATGGGATTAGACGAAGTGTGGTTTGTCGTGTCGCCCCAAAACCCCTTTAAACGCAACGCCAACGACTTGATGGCCGACAAAGCGCGGCTCGAAATAGTGCGCGCTGCCACGGCCAACGAACCTCGTTTCTGCGCCACCGACTACGAACTGCACCTGCCAACGCCGTCGTACACCTGGCGAACGCTGCAAGCTTTGGCCCACGACGAACCGCAACGCTCGTTCGTTCTCCTTATCGGAGCCGACAATTGGGTGTCGTTTCCCAAGTGGAATCACCACGAAGACATACTCGCCAGCCACGACATCGCGATATTTCCACGCCGTGGCTACGACATAAACGCTAACGAACTGCCCGCTAATGTAACCCTTCTCAACACGCCCTTCTACGACATTTCGAGCACCGACATCCGTCATCGCATCGCCGAAGGCCTGCCCATCGACCACCTTGTGCCGTCTGCGGTGAAAGACATGGTGATAAAGACGTATGCAAATGGCGACACAACGAAGGGAGAAAAGTAAATTCTTTTAAACATAGCGTTGCATTTTGCAGCTAAAAGCAGGGCATAATGCAACATATAGGGGGTATGTCAAGTTACTTTTGACACACCCCCAATGAACAATTATGATGAAATGTGCCGCCTATTAGAACGAGGCGGATTGCAATTCCGATTTAATATTATCTACGCAGGCCGACAAACGCTTGTACGTTTTCTCACCTGCGTTTTTAATTCCACTACTATACTGCCGCATTAAAGAGGGGTTGATACCTGCCCGTTTAGCTATTTCAGTAACATTAAGGAAGTTGAAATAGTTGAAAAACGATTGCAAATCGTACTGATACTCAAACTCCACATCCGGCATTTCCTTGCCTTCCGCCTTCATATCAGCTTTGGCCTCCTCATAGCACGCCAACAAATCAGCCTTCGCAGAGGCTACATCCTTACCACATGCGTTTAGTCCTACGCCTGCAATGTCCGTCTCTGTTCTACACCAAAAAGCGCCATCCGAAGCCTGTTCTACTATAATAATAACCTTTTGCATTGTACATTGATGTAATAGTTTATTGGAAAGGGCCTCCGTTTTTATGATTTTTATTTCAAGAAAGCCCGTTAATTACAGCTGGGATTTATTCTCCAACCAGTCTTTTCAGTATCTTAATGGCTGTGCCATTAGCTACTTCACCTGCATGCCGAGGCACAAACTCTATTGCTCCTGTTATGGGGTTCATCCACTTATCGTGTCTACTTCCATGCCGAGACAATACGCAACCCGCCTCTTTAAGCCGTCTCTCTAACTCGTGTTTCTTCATTTCGGTAAAGACTTCTTTTTATGCAAAGGTAACAATAAAGTTATAACGACACAAACATTTAGGTAACTTTTTCGTTATAATCCCACTTTCACACCCTTTTTAACGCAAAAAACCTCGTTCCCAAAGTTGGAAACGAGGTTTCTTTTTTTGTGTGGGCGCTGACGGATTCGAACCGCCGACCCTCTGCTTGTAAGGCAGATGCTCTAAACCAGCTGAGCTAAGCGCCCCAATACGCTTGTTTTTCAAAAGCGATGCAAAGGTAAGGAGATTTCACCACACCACCAAACAAAACGCGAAAAAAATGTTTTGAACAGCCGATTTTGTGGAAAATGCGGCCGTTTTTCGCATCAAACGTAAAATAAAGCTAATCAAACAGACGACAATAAGCACTTTTTTATTACATTTGCACCACTAACCCAAACCGAAATAAGCAAATGATAAGACCCGTATATACACTTACCCTGCTGTTTTCCTTACTCACTACGGTTTGCGCAGAAAACAGAATAGCCGATGCAAGCAGCATGTGCAACGACTCGATTGCCACCAAAACATGTGGCACACAACTATATATAGCGGAGGAAGACAAGACAGACTACTCGAAGTTTGCCATAAAGCCCATACGCGTGGACACCATTTGGGGAGACTGGGAGATACATGCACACCAGTTTTACGACGGCAATAAGTTCACCTACGATAAGGAAACGCACGCCGATTATGCCGTGAGGTTTAACGTATTCAAGGGTGGCAAGCCTGTGTTTAAAGGCTACAAGGTAAACTCCAAGTCGCTTATGGGCCCTAACTACACCAAAGGTTTCGAGCTGGGCCTATTCGAACAGTTCGAGATTACCCCCACATCGGTGTACATTGGCTTTGGCTATTGCGAACCCGAAACCGACAATTGCCTTGAAAAAGTATTGGCATTGAATGCCGATGGCACGGTGCGCAAGTACGAAACGTCCATCGCCTCGGCCGAAGGAGATATAGATATGTACGTCACCGACATTTATTGGCTTTACACTTTGTACGTAAACGAACTAAGCCTAGCTACACCTAACGCTGCCAGCATACAGAAAGTGCTGAACAAATACTGCACAACAGACTTTGCCAAACAACTGCAAAACGAGACGTTGAAGAAGAACTTGCTCTTGGGTTCGGACCAATTCGATTACCAATGGCTGCGCTCTTTGGAGGTGCACTTAATGGACGAGAAAACAAGCACGTGCATCGTTAACTACAAACGCGCTGATGGTAAGATGGTTTACAAACGCATTCACCTGCAACTAAAACCGGAAACGGAGTACGAATACTTGGTTAGTGGCGTGTCTGATGCCACCGAAAAAGACCTGCCCGCGATATAGAATGGCGAAGAATGGCCTGTTGACGACCGACGATGTATTGCGCACTTAACACGCAAAAGCATAACCATACGCACGCGGACTGCTTTAATCAGCCCTGCCATTGGCACGTCAGCGAAGAGCTATCGCAAAGCCTGAAAAACCTCTCCAAACTGCAAAAAACAAGCAAATAAAGCGTTTGAAATGCTCGATTATTTGGTAGAAAAGTCCTTTTTCTGCGCTGTTCGCAAAATAATAAGGAGTAGAAGGACGGCAATAAGTGCTTTTTTGCTACATTTGCAGCACTAACCCACATAGAAATTGACAAATGAAAAAACTCGCACTAACACTTTCCCTCATCGCCATTACATTGCTAACAGCCTGTTCGGGAAATAAAAAAGCCGACACAAACGGCGCAGAAAACGACTCGATTACCGCCAAAACAGACAGTGTGCCGCTGTATGTAGAGGAAGAAGACAAGACAGACTACTCGAAGTTTGCCGTTCAGCCCACTCGTATAGACACCACCGTTGGCGATTGGGAAATACACATACGCGAATTTTATGACGGCAAGAAGTTTAAGCTTGGCGACCAGGTCTTCGCCAATTATTCTTTAAAGGTCAACATTTTTAAGGGAGGTAAGCCCGTGTTTAAAGGGCATAAGATAGACGCTAAGGCGGTTGCGGGCTCCAATTACATAAAAGATTTCATCCTTGGCATGTCCGAAAATGTTTTCGTTACCGAAACAACAGTGTACCTAAACCTATCGTACTGCGAACCCGAAACCGACTATTGCCAGACGTACATCTTGGCTTTTTGTGCCAACGGCCAGGTAAGAAAGGCTCAAACAGCCTCAGAATCGTACGAAGGCGACATGGATGGATATGTGTTTGACGTCTACGACTTCTATGCCATGTACGTAAACGAACTTACTCAGCCACAGCCTAACAAGGCCGCCATACAGAAAGTGCTGAACAAATACTGCACAAAAGGTTTCGCACAAAAGATGCAAAGCCATACCAGCAAAAACAATCCGCTGCTCGGTTCTGGCAAGTTCGAGTTCCAATGGCTACGTTCTTTCATTGCACATAGCAAAGGGGCAGGCACAAATTCGTGCATCGTGCACTACGAAATACCAGGCGGAAAGAAGGTATATAAGTGCCTGCTGTTGCAAAAGAAACCCAGAACAGCGTACGATTTCGTCATCTCGGACGTGCAGAATGCCACCGAAGACGACCTGCCCTCCATGCAAGACGAAGAAGAAGAGTATGCAGAAGACGACGAAATTTAAGGTTTTCTTGGCGTAACAGGCAAGCCTACACACGTCGGCAAAGGCCGAACCACCTTGCACCTAAACGTAGATGGGAGCGATTTTGCTGCTCGCAAGCCTAGCCAGAACCCACTAAACGCAAGAGGGGAAAAGGTTTCAAATGCTCGATTATGCTGCAAAGAAACCTTTTTCCACATGCCGTTTGCAAAACAATCAAAGCCTAATAGGCGGCGATAGATGTCTTTATAACCCAAAAGCAGTAGTTTTGGAATGGCATTGCCTTATGGGTCTGTTTGCCCCTATCGGGCGCAAGCATCAGTACACAGCACCTTGTACTCACACTACAAGCATCTTGTACTGGCACTACAAGCACCTTGTACTGGCACTACAAGCGTCTTGTACTCGCGCTACAAAGTATCTTGTACTCTTGCTACAAAGTGCTTGTAGTGTCTGTACAAATAGCTTTTCGCTGCACTGCCAATGCTGTTGTGTTGATACATGGATGGCAAAGTGGGGTATGCTAACCCACTTTCTAAACTCAATTCCTTCTAACCATATATTGCCCTTGCTGCACCACCCCCATGGAGATAACAAAGAAAAAGCTTACCTTTACCCTTTTGCTCATCGCAATTACCCTGCTAACGGGCTGTTCGGGAAATAAAAAAGCCGATGCAAACAGCACTGGCAACGACTCGGTTAGCGCAAAAACAGACAGCGTACAGCCGTATGTAGAGGAAGAAGACACAACCGACTACTCGAAGTTTGCTAACCCACCCACGCGCATAGACACCACGGTTGGCGATTGGGAAATACATGTACGCGAGTTTTATGAGGGTAAGAAGATTGATTATCCAGAGAGATACATGTCCTATACTTCTTTGAAGGTGAACATCTATAAAGCAGGTAAACCCATATTTAAAAACTACAAGCTAAACCTTAAATTTCTTGTAGGCAAAGACATCAACAGCAGCTTCACCCTCTCTGCGCCCCAAGAAGTCTACGTAACCCCAACAACAGTGTACCTAAGCCTATCGTATTGCGATGAAATTCTCGCCTTAGACCGTACATACACCCTGGCCTTTTGTGCCAACAGACAAACGAGAAAGGTTGAAATAACCAACAAATCGTACGAAGGAGAATACAACGGGTATGTATTTGACCTCTATAACTTCTATGCCATGTACGTAAACGAGCTTGCTCAACCACAACCTAACCCTGCCGCCATACGCCAAGTGCTGAACAAATACTGCACAAAAGGTTTCGCACAAAAGATGCAAAACCAGACAATCAAGAATAATCCGCTGCTTGGTTCGGGTAAGTTCCAGTTCCAATGGCTACGTTCTTTCGCCGTACACAGCAAGATAACCAAAACCAATGCGTGCTTAATACACTATCAAACACCTGGCCGAAAGAGGGTATATAAACTGCTACAACTGCAAAAGAAACCCACATCAGAGGACGATTTCCTCATCGATGGCATATCGAATGCCACCGAAAACGACCGCCCCTTGATAAACGATAACGATGGAACATTTGTGGAAGGCAACGAAATATAAGGTTTTCTTGGCATTATAAACAAAAAAATCACTACATTTGCACAAACTAACCCACATTGAAATAAAAATGAAAAAGCTATCCATTGCCCTTTACCTCATCGCAGCCACCTTATTTACAGCCTGTTCGGGAAACAAAAAAGCCGATGCAAACGGCACTATAAACGACTCGATTACAGCAAAAAAAGACAGCGTACCGCTGTATATAGAGGAAGAAGACAAGACAGACTACTCGAAGTTTGCCACTCAACCTACCCGCATAGACACCACAATAGGCGATTGGGAAATACATATACGCGAGTTTTACGATGGCAGGAAGGTGAAGGTAGACAAGCTAACCATTGGCGACTACTCCGTAAAGGTGAACATCTTTAAAGGCGGCAAGCCCGTGTTTAAGAACTACAAGTTAAACTCTAAGGCGGTTGCCGGAGCAAACTACTTTAAAGATTTCATCCTAACCATTGGCGAAGAGGTTTTCGTTACCGAAACAACCGTGTACCTACCCCTGACCTTTGGCGAACCCGAAACCTGCAATCACAGCAAATACAACTTGGCTTTTTGCGCCGATGGACAAGTAAGGAAGTTCAGAACATCCGTAGAATCCGACGAAGGAGACATGGATGAGTATGTGTTCGACGTATACAACTTATACACCATGTACGTAAACGAACTCACCCAAGCCAAACCTAACGCAGCTGCCATACAGAAAGTGCTGAACAAATACTGCACAAAGGCCTTCGCACAAAAGCTGCAAGGCAAGACCATTAAGAACAACCCGCTGCTCTGTCCGGGGAAATTCGAGTACAAGTGGCTGACTTCTTTCGCCGTACACAGCAAAGAAGAAGGCAGCACCTCGTGCATCGTAAACTTCGAAATGCCTGGTGGAAAGAAAGTATATAAGCGACTGCAAGTGCAGCCGAAACCCAAATCGGACTACGAATACATCGTAGGCGGCGTGTCTGAAGCCACAGAATCAGACATACCCGTAATAGATTATGGGGAAATGTGCAGAGGAGGAGAAGAGGAAGAATAAGTAGGTTCTCCCCCTCCAACTACGGCAAACCAACTAGCACTTAGCACCCCATCGCCCTGCCACCAGCCGGGCGGTGGGGGCTAATGTGCATAAGGCCTAACGCGCTGTACATCGTCTTTTAACTCCAACAATGGGAACAGGGCAAGCTTACGCATAGTCATTCGCGTCCCGACTATCAGCCAAAACAGAACGCCATAACAACATAACAATGAAACTGCACAAGAAACAAGCATTGCTTTTAGCCCTACTTCTCATGCCCTTGCAGGGGTTGCAAACCAGCGCGCAGCCCCAATCTGCGCCCTCAACGCAGCTCTTACCGACGGCAACGCCCACCTTATGGGGGGCAAACGCAAAGACATACGCAGGCCACTTGCCCGTGCATGTAGACAGCGGACGTATATATATGGAGATACCCACTGCCTGCATTGGGCGCGATGTGCTTATCAGTGCGCAAGTAAACCGCGGTTTCGATTTAAATGCTCACCCCATAAAGTCGCTGGGCGTGGTACAAATTGTTGCGCCAAATGACGAAAGCATCTTTCTAAAACCACTGAAAAACGTTGCAGAAGGCGAAATGATAGCAATAAAAGATGAGGCCGACCGGGGCATCACGTACCCTGTTTTGGGGCGCACAAAGGCAGGAGCAGCCATCATCGACATAACCAACGAACTGCTAACGGGCAAGCAATGGTTCAGTTATCAAGAGCTGTACACCATTCGCGACATGGTTCCCGACCTATCTTCGCTCTTAGATGTAAAGGCCAACAATGGCATAACGCAGTTTCGCATAAGGCGTTATCACGGGCAACAAGCCGAAGAGGGCAACTTTTCTAGCTCGATGATTGTATTGCCTGAGGCTAGCGTTCCCTTGGAGTTAAGTTGTTGGGTACAACTTCTTCCGCAGACTTATGCCCCCATAAGGCTGGCAACAAAGGGCGTTGAAAACCTTACCGTGCCCACCGAAAGCACTTCGCCAACCGCCAAAAACAACATGCCCATCCAGCGATGGGCACTCAATCGTCCGCTAACATTCTACATAGACAGTCTGTTCCCGCCCCAATATGTCGGTGCGGTAAAGGCTGGTGTGGCGGTATGGAACAAGGCGTTGGCCGATACCGGCATACCCAATGCGCTGCAAGTTGAACAGGTTACGCCCCAAACAGACATCACCCAACCGCGCATGTACGTTTCTTTCGAGCTTGGTCAGCATGAAACTACGAGCGAAATGCTGTGCCACCCACTCTCTGGCGAATTGTTACGCGGTTGGATTAACGTGGGTAAAGCCGTGTTGGAGGGCAGGAAGCTCGACTATTTCCTTTACCTACCCCACTTCGACATGCGTTTTTGGGACGAGAACAGCACCGATGCCATTGTTCAAGAAACCATTCAAGGCAGGGTAATGGCGCAGGTGGCGAAGGTGCTGGGCATATCTTCAGAAACCGATTACGGACCAAGTGCGTTGCAACTAACCGATGCCGACAGGCGTGCTGTGGCCTATGCCTACGCCACGGCGCAAGGGAACACGCCCTACGAGCAGCGTGCCGACCTGATAAAACGCCTTTCTATCAAGCCGCAAGCCGCAAGTGGCGATACGCCTGCTTTCGACAAGCGCGTGCAGATAATGGACAACGTGCTGCAACTGATGCCACAAATCGACCAAAAAGCCAACATGGCGAAGTTAAAAAAAGAACAAGGCTTTGCACTATGGCATCTTTATCGCGATGCCGTGGACACGTACGGCGAGCAATTGGTGGCCTTATCCGAAACTTTCTATAAGAAGGATCCAACGCCGTTGCAACGCAAGGCCATGCGTTTGTTGTCGAAATACATCATGCTAGCCGACAGTGGACTAGAAAGTAAGCGAATAAACGAAAACCAATTGGCCAGTAAGGGCCATGAACTAAGTATGTCGCTCGATGGCGTTTTCGGCAATTTGTTTAGCACCGACACCTTCAACATGCTGTTAAAACAAGGCACAAAGAGGGGTGGATACGGCATTAACGAGCACATAGGCATACTTTGCGATGCCTTTTTCAACAACATCGAAACATCGCGCATGCCCTCAAACTATCTTGCCAACCTGCAACTACGCTATATAATGGCACTGAACAAGGCGGCGAAAGATGCACATAAAGGCAGCAAACTGCAACTATGGCTACAACACAAGATAGCAACCACGCGCACGATGCTGGCAACGATGGCACAAAAGTGCAACTCGAACGAGGGAAAAACGTGGTACAAGCTGTTGCAAAATAGGCATTAGCACAACGCCATCCGGTAAACGCTCTTTACAAGTCAACTTGTGTCCACCGCTCCATTCCAAAGAAAAATCCAATACAACAAAACCTTTTAAGCATTGGGATTTGCAGGTTTAAAATCGGGTACGAGTGCCCCCATGCCCTCCTCATTAAAAGAAAGGCTTGTCCATAAGCGGTTTCAACACATCTTCGTACAAAGTTTTTCTGTCTATTAGTGTTCTTACCTCATTGCCCACTATCTGAGATGGAGGGATAATACAGATGATGTAAGCACAGCCGTCTACAAAGTATGGAACGGCATACAAAGGTGCTTTGCATTCTTCTACCATGAATTGTTCTGTCTTAAAAGCACTGATGCTCCACCGCGTTTCGGCAGACTTGAAGGCCATGACGCTTATTACATCTTTCTCTACGCCGTCTCTAAGCAGCCACACATCCTTTACCGTAACCCAAAGAGCGTGCCTCTGCCAATTAGCGTTCATGCCTTTCATCACAGCTTTTATCAGCCATGTATTGCCTTTGTTTTTGTGTCTGCCGGTAAAAGCCTTGCCCGTCCACCGCAGTGTGTCGGTGTTCTCAACAGATAGTACACGATAACTTGGCGTATTGGCCGCCCTGGCGGAGTCTATCTGCGGTATCGTGTCTGTTGGAGTCGGCACGGTTTGTGCTTTGCAATTGCAAAGCATACCCATTAGGCATATAATATGTAACGTTAATCTCTGCATAATTTTAGATTATTATTTTGCTGTAAAGGTAGCGTTTTTCTGTTCGCCACTCAACTCTCTCGCCTTAATTATCCTTAATTGTATAGGGCTTTAAGTTGAAGAGTAAACGAGTTGACAAGTTGATAAGAGCGAGGTTGGGCGTGTGGCTGTTTTCTTTTACCAAACAAATTAAACGCTTGCATTGGCGGTTATCAATGATAAAAAGTGTAAATTTGCATAAAATTACGAACCGACACCGCGTTTTAGAACAATGCGCAGACGTGTTCCATGCGGCACACAACAGGCCCTAACAAGCTGTTGTGCGCCTATTTGTGGCAATATACACATATAAAGAAAAAAGGAACTAAAAAGAAATGACCTTAACAGTATTGAGAAATAAAATCTTTGGCTGCGTAGTTAAACCCCTACAAATCAATGCACCGTTCTTCGTAACGATGTACATCTTGGGCGTGGTTTGTGCGCGGCTAACAATCCCCTACCATCCTGGCGAAAAGCTTTACCACCATCTTTTCACCGAGTTGTTGGTAGACCTTTATGCCATTTGCCTTATTTTAAGTCTCTTGCCACGACAAATCCGTCCGTGGGTCCGCGGTGCACTGTACCTTATTATATATATAACGTCGACCATCGACGTGTTTTGTTACACCCAATTCGATTCCACCCTCACCCCCACCATGCTGCTTTTGGTGGGCGAGACCAACGGACGTGAGGCTAGCGAGTTCCTTTCTACCTACCTTTCGGCCAACGTTCTCTTTGGTAAAGTGGGGTTCATCGTGCTTATCGCCCTTCTCCATACCGCCTATTCGCTGCGCCGTTTCGCACCCAAATCATTAAAACAGGCTTACCAAACGCTTATAGACAAAATACCAACCATCAGCAACTCACTCGCTATCAGGCTGAAAATGTTTGCGAGTATCGGCTTTTTCGCTATTCTAATTTGGAGTGTTTGCGTTACCGCCCACAACAAAGTGGCCTTATGGAAACTGATGACAGGCAGGAGCATAGGCGAAGTGGAACATACGCTTACCGAGCAAGGACATGGCGAACCCTACCACGCCGTGTACCGATTGGCCTTCTCGATCTATGCCAACGTATTGGCCTCGCAACAGATAGACAAGCTTGTTGTTGCTGCCAACAAGGCACAAGTAGACAGCTGCACATACACCAGTCCGCACATCGTGCTGATTATCGGCGAGAGTTTTAGCAAACATCATTCGCAGCAATACGGCTATGTTCAACCCACAACGCCACGACAAGTACGCCGCGAACGTAGCGGACAGTTGGTGAAATTCAACGATGTGGTGTCGCCTTGGAACCTTACGAGCTACGTTTTCAAGCATGTTTTCTCGCTCTACGATGTGGGCGAGCGAGGCGAATGGTGCGACTATCCCCTCTTTCCCGAATTGTTTCGCAAGGCAGGTTATCACGTAACGTTCATCACCAACCAGTTTTTGCCAAAAGCAAAAGAGGCTGTTTACGATTTTAGTGGTGGCTTTTTCCTCAACAATCCCACGTTGAGCAAGGCCATGTTCGATACGCGCAACGATAGCATTTACCGCTACGACGAGCACTTGGTAGGCCAATACGCCCGCCTGAAAGCACAAGCAGGCAAACACAACCTAACCATTTTCCACCTGATGGGGCAGCACCTATTCTATAAAGAACGCTTCCCCGAAAACCGTCAACGTTGGAATGGCACCGATTACAAGACACTTCGCCCCGACTTAACATCGCGCCAGCGCAGTGTTTTGGCCGATTACGACAACGCCGTGCTATACAACGACTCGGTGGTAGACCTTATCGTGAAGCAGTTTGAAAGCGAAGATGCCATCGTTATCTACATGCCCGACCACGGCGAAGAATGCTACGAGGAACGTCGCGGCATTGTTTGCCGCAACCATTCGGCTGCCATCGACTACCCTTTGGCAAAGTATGAGTTCGAAATTCCTTTCTGGATATGGTGTTCGCAAACCTATATAGCCCGTCATCCCGACATCTATCGGCAGATACAAAACGCGCGCAACCGACGTTTTATGACCGATGCCCTACCCCATTTGCTGCTCTATCTGGCTGGAATAAAAACCAAAAGCTATCGCGAAGAGAACAACTTGATTAGTCCGAAGTACGACGAAAGCCGTCCGCGAATACTCAAAGGCACCACCGATTACGACAAATTGGCACGCCCCAAGCCCCAAAGTGCATCGCCAAACATTGGGCAACGCCTTACATCACATTAACCTTAACCCATCATTATGCCACCAAACGAGCAACACAAAGAAGAAAAAAGCGCTGTGCAAACCAGCCAACAGCAGGCCACGGCACATGCCAACAGCCACGCCAACAAGTCCACTAGCGGCCAAAACGCCACTAGCATCAACGCCTGCATGCGCGGCTTGGCCATCATAGGCATATTCTTGCACAACTATTGCCATTGGCTTGGCCCGATAGTTAAGGAGAACGAGTACACCTTTAACGCCGAAAACGTAACGCGCATGAACCATGCCTTGGTGCATCCCGATGCACAACTGCCCATGCACTTGCTGTCGTTCTTCGGCCATTACGGTGTGCCTGTGTTCCTTTTCCTTAGCGGATACGGCCTTTTCAAGAAGTATCACGGCGTTCAGGTGCCTGTGGGCAAGTTCCTGTTTAGCCATTATCTTAAACTGTTTTGCATGATGGCGGTGGGCTTTGCGCTCTTTATCGCCGTAGATACGCTTTATCCGCCCAGCTGGCATTACGATAGTTTGAAGGTTATCTCTCAGCTATTGATGTTCAATAACCTGCTGCCCCGTCCCGACAAGATGATTTGGCCTGGTGCTTTTTGGTTCTTCGGACTGATGATGCAGTTCTATTTGCTCTATCGTTTGGTTCTTCATCGCCGTCATTGGGGCATAACTGCGCTGCTTATGGCCCTGTGTTTGATTGTGCAATTGCAGCTTCCACCCCTAGGCGAGCCAATGAATCGCTACCGTTACAACTTCATGGGCGGCATGCTACCCTTTGGCTTGGGCTTGCTTTATGCCCAATTTCAAAAGTCGGCCACGCTGTGGGGCGACGACAGCGTGAAGCAATCGGCCGCCCTTTTAGTGTGCATCGTACTGACTCATTACCTCAGTCAAACGTTCTTAGGGTGGACTTTTGTCCCTGCCGTTATTTGTATTGCAACCCTCTTAACCGCCAAATTGCTGGCTCGCACCCCTATAATGGCGTGGCTCTATCGCGCCCTTTGCTGGATGGGCGGCATCTCGGCGGCTCTCTTTGTAACCCATCCCGTCACCCGAAAGCTCATCATCCCCATCTCGCGCCAAGGCCAACCCTACCTCGGATTGCTGCTCTACATCGTGGCATCCGTTGCTTTGGCATGGGTGGCAGACAAGCTTATCCGGCATATTCCGCTACCCAAACGCTAACATCCGCAACCAATGACCCCAACAACCACCGGCATCCGCTTTGCCAACATCAGCCTACATCGAAGTGAACTAATGGGTTTGGCCATGATAGCCATTGTGCTTTTCCATGTCAGCTTGCCCCGTTTGTCGCCCTTCTATGGGCTTTGGCGTATGGGAAACATCGGTGTCGACGTGTTTCTTTTCCTTAGTGGCGTGGGACTTTGGTATGCTTTAACAGGCAACAAGTCGCTCAAACGTTTCTTCACACGCCGCTATCTGCGCATCTATCCCACGTGGTTTCTCGTGGCGTGTCTTTACTATGTGCCGCGCTTTTGGCAAGGTCAACACGGTTGGAAACAGGTTATAGACCTTGCTGGCGATGTGTTGGTGAACTGGGATTTCTGGCTGCACGACGAGCTAACGTTTTGGTACATACCAGCAACAATGATGCTCTACTTCTTCGCTCCCGCCTATGTGCGACTCGTTTCGCGCCATCCTGCCTACCGCTGGTTGCCCGTTTTGATGATTGTTTGGTGTGTGGCCGTACAATGGGTAAGCCCCATACACGATGCAGTTGGCCACATCGAGATATTTTGGAGCCGCGTTCCCATCTTCTTTATCGGCATCAATTGCGGTGCGTTGGTAAAGCAAGGACTAACACTCAGCCCCCAAAGCGTTTGGCTTTTGCTGGCTGCCGCGGTGCTCTCTCTTGGCGTAGACATCTATTTAGAGCAGACAAGGCACGGACTTTTTCCGCTTTTCATCGGGCGGATGCTCTACATCCCCGCCACGTTCAGCCTTGTTTTGCTATTGGGAAACTGGCTTACGGCCGTTCCGCAGCGCATAAAACGCGGTCTGCGACTGGTTGGAACCGTGAGCCTAGAAATGTATCTGCTGCACGCCCACTTCGTATTGGTGTACATAAAGCGGCTGCAATGGGGCTATTGGCCCACGTTCTTGGCCTGTTTCGCCATCACGCTTCCCTTGGCATGGCTACTAAACAAGGGGATGGAACAACTAACAAAGCGATTTGAAAGATGAAAAAAACGCTCTTACTTATTCGTCCGCAACAATGGATTAAGAATGGGTTTGTGCTCATTCCCATGTTCTTTGGTGGACGACTGCTGAATGCCGACGATGCCATCGCAAGCGTCGTTACCTTCTTTGCATTCAGTTTTTCGGCATCGGCTATTTATTGTTTCAACGACATCGTTGACGTAGATGCCGACCGCCGACACCCCGTAAAATGCCACCGACCCATTGCATCGGGCGCGGTAAGTGTGCCAACGGCCTATGCCTTAATGGCCGTCTTGGCGTTGTTGTCGGCCTTATTGCTGTTCTTCCTACCCCAACGGGCAGGCGAAACGGCAGGCATCGTGGCCTTTTACTTCTTGCTTAACATGGCTTATTGCATCTGGTTGAAACGCCATGCCATCATAGATGTGTGCACGGTGGCCTTTGGTTTCGTGCTACGAATACTGGCTGGCGGCATGGCTTGCGATGTGGCGGTGAGCAATTGGTTGGTGTTGATGACCTTCCTACTTGCGCTTTTTCTGTCGTTTGCCAAACGGCGCGACGACGTTTTGCGCATGAACGAGACGGGCGAACCGCCTCGCCGCAATACCATACGCTATAACCTCACCTTCGTAAACCAAGCCATCACCATTACAGGTACCGTCACTTTGGTGTGCTACATCATGTACACGGTGTCGCCCGAGGTGGTTAGTCGGTTCCATGCACCCTACCTTTACCTCACCAGCATTTTCGTTTTGGTGGGTCTTTTGCGCTACATGCAGCTCACAGTGGTAGACGAAGTGAGTGGCGACCCTACCAAAATACTACTCCGCGACCGATTTACGCAAGCCATTGTGGTGGCATGGATCATGGTGTTTCTGTTGATCATATACTAGGAGTAAAGGGAGTAAGGAGGTAAGTTGAGGAGTTAAGTTGAGGAGTTAAAGGAGTTAAGGAGTTAAGGAGTTAAGCCAAATGCTTTAAAACTTTGAGGAGTTAAAGGAGGTAAGGAGTTAAGCCAAATGCTTTAAAACTCTTAGGAGTTAAAGGAGTTAAGGAGTTATGGAGTTAAGCCAAATGTATAGGTGGTGTTAGGCTAATAGGATAAGTCTGACTTGTCTGACTTGTCTGACTTGTCCGACCTGTCTGACTTGTCTGACTTGTCCGACTTGTCCGAAACTAGAATGAACTAGAAACCTAGAAACCGCTAGACACCTTTTAAAGGCGTTAGCCATCCTCTCACCCTTTCACCCTTTCACCTTTAAAGGCGTTAGCCATCTTTTCACCCTTTCACCTTTTCACCTTTTCACCCTTTCACCCTTTCACCCTTTCACTTTTTCACTTTTAAAAATGTGTTCGATTATATGATGACTACAAATTCTACAACGTCCATACACGTTTCACTTTTCGACTTCGACGGCACGCTAACCACGCTCGACACCCTGCCCGCCTTTATCGCTCACGCTGTGGGAAGGTGGCGAATGCTTGTGGGATTTGGGCTTTACCTGCCCCTGATCGTGCTGATGAAGTTGCACCTATATGCAAACGGACGAGTCAAAGAACGGCTATTCGCCCACTTCTTCAAAGGGATGACGCTCGAAACGTTCGATGCACACTGCCAATCGTTCGCTAAAAACAACGTACACATACTACGGCCGCAAGGCATAAAGGCCATTGAAACGGCCTGCCAACGGGGCGAAAGGGTGCTGATTGTTAGTGCCAGCATCACCAATTGGGTGCTACCCTTCTTTCGCCAACTGCCACAAGTGCAGGTTATCGGCACACAAATAGCCGTAGAAAACGGGAGGCTGACGGGGCGATTTGCCTCGCCCAACTGTCATGGAGCAGAAAAAGTGCGGCGCGTGGAAAACCTTTTCGCACCCCGACACCAATACTATATCACGGCCTACGGCGACAGCCAAGGCGACAAAGAAATGTTAGCTTATGCAGATGAACCACATTACAAACCCTTCAGAACAAAATAAACGACAAAGCTTAGGCGAAATGTTGCGCTTCGGCATCGTTGGCTTGACGGCCACCGCCATACAATACGCCACTTATTGGGTGGGGTTGCAGTTTACCAACCACAACCTAGCCATGACCGTGGCTTATCTTCTAAGCTTTGCCTTTAACCTCTGGGCCAGCCTGCGTTACACCTTCCGTGTGGGCGCAACTCCTGGCCGTTGGGCTGGTTTTGCCGTGGCTCATGTGGTGAACTATCTGTTGCAAATGGCCACACTCAACCTTTTTGTTGACCTTGGCGTAAGCAAAACACTCGCGCCCTTGCCCATGTTTGCCGTTTGCGTGCCCATCAACTTCCTGCTGGTGCGTTTCTTTCTCAAACACAATGGCATACGTATGTTTGCCGTCTTCAAGGTTCGGCGCGAAGAATGGGGCGTTGGTGCGCCCTTACTTATCCTCTTCGTGGGACTGCACGCCCTGCTCATCGCGCGTTATTACGCGCTTTTCACGCCTATGCAAGCCCATTACTGGGACCTTTTCATTCGCAACTTCCACCTTTCGGGGTTCGACCCCATCACCTACGTCGTGGTTAGCGATTGGCAAGCCGGCTACAACGTGTATCGCCATCCCCTACTAGCCTTCTTCATGTATGTGCCATACATGATTAACCAAGGCCTGATGTGGCTCACGGGCATCAACTGCGCCATCTTCGTTGTGGCTGCGCTGCAAACCTTCGCCGTGTTCTATTCATTGGTATTTCTTCACAGGTTGTTACGCCGCGTTATGGGGCTAACCTTGTTCGATACCCGTCTGCTAAGCTTGTTTTTCTTCTCATTGGCCTACATCATCGTATCGGCCATTGCGCCCGACCACTTCATCCTTTCGCTCTTTGCCCTGCTACTCACCCTCTTAGTAGCCGCCAACCACCAACAACAAGCCACAACCATGCCCACGTGGAAGGCCCTTTGCCTATTCGTTCTCACGGCTGGCATATCGCTTAACAATGGCTTAAAAGTATTCGTTGCCGCACTTTTCACCAACGGCCGCCGCTTTTTCCGCCCCCGTTTCCTACTCTTTGCCGTGCTATTGCCTTCGGCCTTGATATGGGCTTTCGCCCGTTTCGAGTACAAACGCTTTGTTTGGCCAGGCGAAGTTAAGCGGCATCAGGCACGCGACAAGCGTAAGGCTGAGGCCAAAAAGAAAGCCGAAGAGGAGGCCCGAAAACGCCAATTGGCATGGGAAGAGGCCGTGCGAGAGGCGAAAAAGAAAAATCCACATAACCCCGAACTACCGCCACGCCCCACCAACACCACTACAAAGAAAAAAACAAACAATGGCACAGCCGCCAAAATGGGCAAGCCCATGATGCAAGGAGAGTTTATGCGATGGACCGACATCAGCACTTCGCGACTGCAATCGGTTACAGAAAACCTCTTTGGCGAGAGCATTCAGCTGCATCGCGACCATCTGTTGGAAGACATGTATGGGCGTAGGCCTGTCATTGTGCACTATCGTTGGGCCATCAATTACGTGGTCGAAGGGTTGCTGGCGCTGCTCTTTGTGGCTGGCCTTTGGGTGGGACGGCGCAACAAACTGTTGCTCATGGCCCTGGCCTTTGCCGCAATGGACTGGGTGTTGCACGTGGGATTGGGTTTCGGTCTTAACGAGGTGTACATCATGACAGCCCATTGGGCCTACGTGTTGCCTTTGGGTTTGGCCGCCCTTTTCGTAGTTGCCACAGGCCGAAAGCGCACCTTTCTGCGCATTGCCATTGGCTCGCTCACCCTTTGGCTATACGCTTGGAACTTATACTCTGTGGTAGATTATCTGCTCAACAGCTAGGCAGACACCCATAAATAAGTAATTATATTTTACAAACAGCACCCTATTTGCCACCCACTTCTAGCGAAAATACGGGCTAAAAAGCAAGCAATTGGCCGCTATTTGCAGCCTTGGGTATTTCTTTTTCCGTCCAAATTTAAGAACATCAGCTACATTTAGCACCATTTTGCCTTTCTATTTGGTGTCAGGTTCGTTGTTTTTGCGCCACCAAAAACCTGCATTTAGCCCCTAAAATGCCACTTTTTAATGGATATTTTGCCCTTTTGAGCCATGTTTTTCATGGCTCGAAAGGGTTTGTTTATACCATTTGCAGTGGATGTTTATGCTTTTCGCCTTGCATTTTGCACCATTTTGCACTGCATTTAGCACCAAAACGCACTGCGTTTAGCACCATTTTACCTTGCGTTTAGCAGCAAAACGCACTGTATTTAGCGGCAAAACGCACTGTATTTTGCTACAAATAGCCCCAAAACGGGTGCAAATGGCGGTTCTTTTAAATAAAAATTCATTTTGCCGCATGCACAAGCTAACCCCATTTTGCACCCAAACAAACCTTCGCGAGAATCGATTATTTGCGGCAAGATGAGCAGTTGGTGGATAAAAAGGGCACTTTTAATGTTAAAATTCTTACTGAAAAGTGGACATTTTTTTCAGACTGGTGAGTTAGTAAGGGAGTTTTTAAGATTATAAGTTTATGAGTTTGTGAGTTGTCAATTTTACAAGTTTACGAGTTAACCAGTAGACAAGCAAATTACATACCGCCCGAACTTTTTGTGATATAATGTGGCCCTCTCTATATAAAAAATGCTACATTTGCATATATAAACCATTTAAGGCAGGTTCTAAAAGACGGCTTGTTTGGCACATAGCCCAAGCCGTAAGGCACGCATAACATATACTTAGAACACATGTTTAAACTAAGAAAAGAAGAGAAACCACTGGCCCTAGTGGCCTTTTTGGTGTTTGCATTGCAAAATGCACTCACCATATATAAATACCACGACCTTTTTACACGCGTGGGATTTAGGGGCTATTGGGTGCTGTTTCACGAGATGTTCCATGTTTCGGGCTACGATGCCTACTCGTGTATCTATCTTTCAAACGGCAAAATATACTACGAACTCTCGCGCCATCCGCTGTTCGGTCCGTTGCTCGCACCGTTCTATTGGCTCAACGATGCCATCATCAAGCAATTCGATTTCAACGCCGCCATCTACATCATGGCCGTGTTGCTAACACTCAGTGCCACCCTCAGCGCGTTGTTGTTGTTTCGCATTTTGCGTTCGCAAATAGGCTTAAAGCTGGCAGATGCCCTTGCGCTTACCGCGCTGTTGTTCTCGTTTGCATCGATTATGTTGGCCGTCATGCTACCCGACCACTTTTGCTTTTCGTTGCTATTGCTCATCCTCACCTTATATATAGCCAACAAAGGCAAGGCTATGGCATGGTGGCAAACGGCACTGCTGTTGCTGTTTACGGCTGGCATAACGCTTAGCAACGGCGCAAAAACACTCTTGGCCGACCTCTTCGGCACGGGTAAGGCCTTCTTTAAGCCACGCCGCCTGCTGCTGGCTGGCGTGTTGCCGCTAGTTGTTTTAGGTGCCGCCTTCTATGCCCAATACACGCTACAACTGCTACCTCGCGAGCAGGAGTCGGCAAGGATTGAGGCGCAAGTGCAAAAAAAGAACCCCAATGCCATTAAGCGCAGTGTGGCGCACGAGGCCCGAAAGGAACGAATTATCGGCAAACCAATGGGTAACGACCCCGTACTAAAATGGACCGACAAGGACACACCACGACTAACGAGCGTGGTGGAAAACGTGTTTGGCGAGAGCATACAGCTGCATCGCGACCATTTATTGGAAGATCTGTTTATCTCGCGCCCTGTTGTTGTGCACTACGAGCATTGGTTTTTCTACGCCGTGGAGGCTTTCGTGGTGGTGCTTTTCGTGGTAGGACTGCTTTGCGGCATGCGCCAAAGACTGCTTTGGCTCTGCCTGTCGTGGCTGGGGGTAGACATCTTTTTGCACATTATTCTGGGGTTCGGGCTGAACGAGGCCTACATCATGGGCACCCATTGGCTGTTCATCATCCCCATCGCCATTGCCTTTATGTTCAAGCATCTGTCGGCCAAGCCCGCCCTTGTGCTGCGCTGGGCAATTGTGGCATTGGCTCTCTATCTCTACGTTTACAACGCACGGCTCGTCTTCCAATTTATGTCTCATCCCTTAACCATTGGCTAAATACCACACCGCAACATGCCCAACCCACGCACATACATCACCGCCGACGAGTTGTTTCGCCGCATCTACCACATCTTATCTGCCGCAACCACAAATCCCGAAAGTATCAACAAGCAGCTGCACGACACCCTTTCGCTGGCCTGCGACGGTGCATTGCAAGACAGTTTACAGGCCTTCGGCAATTTATTTTCGAAGGTAGACTTCCTTTGCAAACGTCATCGCATAGCCCTTCGCGATGTGGTGGCGATACAACAGATGCGTAGGGAGAGCAATAAGGCACTGCCCATACCCGCGGCAGACGTGCCATACCATTGTAGGGCACTAGCTATATTCGTGTCGGCTGTGTACAACAAGCACATCCCTAGCATGCTTGTTGGGCGCATAGCCCCCACAAACAAGCCGCCAAAAGAGTTGCGACACGTGGACTTTCGCTACCTGCGCTGCATTGTAGACCAATGCGACGACAACCAAATAATGGTAAAAATAGACCACGAAAGCTATGAAGAGCCTATGGTTCTGAACTTAGAGACAGAAGAACAAGCCTACCTTAAACCCCTGCTCCGCATAGGAATGCAACTCAACTTGCTAGATTGCACCAAGCAAGGCCATGCGCTTTTGCCGCGATTGGTGGTGATAGAGCCCGACTTCTTGCTCGACATCAGTGCCATTGCACGCTGCTTTACCGATTACGGACACCACCCCTTGGCCTACACCGTCAACAGAATGGGGACCAATGCCAATTCGCAAGCCATACTGGTGGGTAGCTTTGCGGGCGCAGCACTAGACGACATCATTAACAACAACAACGATTACGACTGGCGACAAACCTTTACCAACACCTTTAAAGAGCGCACAATGGACTTTTGCACCTGCCCCGACCTCAACGTGCGAGAGCCTTTTCGCGAGGTGGCAGTTAACCAAGCCAACAACATTGAAGAGATTGTAGACCGCCTTTTCGATAACGAACAAGAGGGGTTCGACCGCTCGAAAGCCTTGCTCGAACCCTCGTTCGTGTGCGAAGAACTGGGCTTGCAAGGTCGCGTTGACCTCATGACGAGCGACTTTCGACTGCTGGTGGAACAGAAATCGGGCGCTAATTACAACATTCAACGCAACCAACCCAACGAGTATGGCAGCTTTCAAAAAGAAGACCATTATGTGCAATTGCTGCTATATTACGGCGTTTTGCGCCACAACTTCCGCCTGTCTAACCATCAAGTAGACATCCGTCTGCTTTATTCCAAATACCCTTTGCCTGGCGGATTGGTGGTGGTGGCCTATCTGCAACGCCTTTTTCACGAGGCCATACGCCTGCGCAACGAAATTGTGGCGCAAGAATTTGGCATCGCCCAACAAGGCTTTGACAGCATTATCGACAAGCTTTCGCCCGACACGCTGAACCAAAACCAACTCTGTTCTACCTTCTATCATCGTTATCTCGAACCCCAAATTGCAGCCGTAACCACACCACTGCATAAGCTAGAAACACTGGAACGCGCCTACGTCTGCCGCATGCTTACCTTCGTTTACAACGAACAGTTGTTGGCAAAGGTTGGCGCACAACAGACGCAAGGCCACAGCGGAGCCGACCTTTGGAACATGCCGTTGGCCGAAAAACGAGAAACGGGAAATATTTTTACCGCCCTTAAACTGCAAAAGGCAGAGAAAAGCAACAGCTATAATGGGGTAGACACGCTGACGTTCGACGTTCCTGAACAGGCCGACGACTTCCTTCCGAACTTTCGTCGCGGCGACATGGTGTACCTCTATGCCTACGAACCCGATGCCGAACCCGACGTGCGGCAAAGCATTTTGTTTAAAGGCGTGCTGGTAGACATCGCCGTTGGGCAGATTGTTGTGCACCTGAACGATGGTCTGCAAAACGAAAATTACTTGCAAGGCGATAAGCATTTTGCCATAGAACATGCCACAAGCGACGTGGGTAGCACATCGGCCGTGAAGGCTTTACATAGCTTTGCCACGGCCAACGCTCAGCGCAAAGCCTTGCTACTGGGGCAAAGGGCACCGCAATACGATGCCACGGCGGAGCTGTCGCGAAGTTATCATCCCAGTTACGACGAGGTGCTGTTGCGCATAAAACAAGCGCGCGACTACTTTCTACTCGTTGGTCCGCCTGGAACGGGCAAGACTTCGATGGCCCTGCGCTTTATCGTTGAAGAGCAAGCGGGTAACATTCTGCTGATGTCGTACACCAACAGGGCGGTAGACGAGATATGCGACATGCTGCTATCTGCTGAAATTCCTTTCCTTCGCATCGGCAACGAATACAGCTGCGACGAACGTTTTCGCCCCTTTTTGCTAGACCGACTGGTGGACAGCGACCCCAAATTGAGCCTTATCAAGCAGCGTATCGCGGCCTGTCGCGTATTTGTTGGCACAACATCCACCATGCAATCGCGATCCAACATCTTTGCGTTGAAACACTTCGACCTGGCCGTTATCGACGAGGCATCGCAGATATTAGAACCCAACATCGTGGGTTTGCTCTCTGCCAATCTGCCTCACGACACAGCCATTTCCCACGGATTGCGCCCCCAAAGCGACAGTTTGCCTGCCATTGACAAGTTTGTGCTTATAGGCGACCATAAGCAATTGCCCGCCGTGGTTCAACAAAACGCCGCCCAAGCCACAGTGAACGACCCGCAACTAAATGCCATCGGCATAACCGATTGTCGCCAATCGCTCTTCGAACGGTTGATACTTTGGGAACGAAGTCAAGGTCGCACGCGCTTCATCGGCACACTTAACCGCCAAGGACGCATGCACCCGCACGTCGCACGCTTCCCCAACGAGATGTTTTATGCCCACGAACGGCTCGATGTGGTGCCGTGTCCACATCAGGAAGAGCAACAACTTGACTACAACCTGCCATCGCAAGACGTGCTTGACGACCAGCTGAAAGCCCATCGCCTGCTGTTCTTCGCGGCAGAAAACAACGAAAACGAAAGTCCATCAGACAAGGCTAACCCTGCCGAGGCGCGCATCGTGGCTCGCATATTGGGGCGCATCCACCGCTTTTACGGCAAGCACTTCGATGCCAACCGCACTGTTGGGGTCATCGTTCCTTACCGAAATCAAATTGCGATGATACGTCGCGAGTTGCAAAAGCTGGGTATCGCCGAACTAAACAACATCACCATCGACACCGTTGAACGCTATCAAGGGTCGCAAAGAGATGTTATTGTCTATTCGTTCACCATCACTCACCGCTACCAACTGGACTTCCTCACCGCCAATTGCTTTGAAGAAGACGGTCGAATTATCGACCGCAAGCTGAACGTGGCACTCACACGAGCACGCAAACAGATGATTATAACGGGACACATTCCCACCCTAAGCCATAACAGAACATTTAAAGCGCTTATCCAACACGTAAGGGAAAATGGATTGGTGGTGGAAGAATGTGTGTGAATTAGCGAGTTTATGAATGGGGTGAGGATGGAAAATCCATCCACTCCTCTTTATATATACGCGCGTACACGCGAAAGGCGCGCTGTTTTTCGTAAGGCATGTGCCTTTTCAGGTAAAGGGCATGACAGAGACGTCTGTTTGTTACATCATCCTCATTTGTTAGCCTACTCGTTACAGATAGGCCGCTTGTAACATGTCGCTATATCTTGAAGATAAGCCAACTTTAATTTGGACTTTTCTCCAAATATTCCTATATTTGCAGTTGAACCAATGCGCAAGTAGATAAACTATGAGTGTATTAACAACAAGCAAAATAAACCAACTACTGCAATCGGGGCATAAAGGAGGGCTATTCTTTTCTAAATGGCTGAACGAACAGGGCTATTCGCCACAACTTATCAGCCGCTACCGCTCTTCAAACTGGCTTTCTGCCTTGGCTAGGGGCGTTGTTTATCGTGCAGGCGAAGAGCTTTTTGCTTTCGGAGCATTAAGTTCTTACAATCAACAGCTGGGAAAACACCTTCGGATTGCAGCGCATTCCGCCCTCGAACTCTGGGGCGTTAACCACTATGTGCCTATGGGAAAGCCGCTGTTAATGGTGACTTCGAATAAAGAGGCTGTACCACAATGGACGAGGCTCAATGTGTTTGACAGGGAATTTAAGCCATTCGGCACCGACATATTCGCGTCACCTCAAACCACAACGATACATTTTAGAGACTGGCAGCTACTTGTTTCCACCCCCGAACAGGCCTTTATGGAGTGTCTGCTGCTTGCGCCGCTGCACTATAACTACTTGGATTTGTACTATATAATGGAACAACTCACAACCCTACGCCCCGAAATGGTACTAACCTTACTGCATACAACGAAGAATTATCGCGTTAAACGCCTATTTCTATATATGGCAGAGAAGGCTGGACACTATTGGTTGGATGAAGTAGACGTACATTCCATAGACCTTGGCACACATAAATTGCAACTTGAAAAGGCAGGAGCTTATGTCAGTAAATATAAACTGACCATACCAAGGGAACTTTATGAATATGAATAAAGCGACACATCCATCATCCATAACAACCTATTTTTACCATGAACAACGAACAATACAAACGCCAAGTGGGCTTGCTTATCCGCATAATGCCTGCTATATACCAAATAAAACACTTTGCCGTACATGGTGGAACAGCGATAAACCTGTTTCATCAAGACATGCCAAGATATTCGATTGACATTGATCTTACTTACATTCCCGTTGAGCCACGTGATGTAAGCTTAGAAAACATTAATCATCTTTTGAGCATACTCAAAGCGAATATAGAGAAAACACTGCATGGAATCAATGTCCTGCACAAGAAAGACGTATATAAGCTGCAATGTAGCCGCAACGGAGCGACGGTTAAAGTGGAGGTTAATGCAACCAAACGAGGCGTGATTGGTAACCTAGAAGAACTCCCCTTGTGCACCAAAGCGCAAGAAGAATTTCAAGCAAGATGCAAAGCACGCATCGTTTCTTATGCGCAACTCTATGGCGGAAAAATCATTGCAGCACTCAGTCGACAACATCCACGCGACCTTTTCGACTGCAAACACATGAAAGTTGGGAACTTCGAGGAAGTGAAAAGCGGCCTAATGCTGTGTTTGTTAGGCAGCGACAAACCCATAATAGAGGTTTTAACGCCACACTTCATCAACCAAGAACAAGCACTCGAAAATCAGTTTAAGGGCATGACAAACGTCCCTTTCTCTTATGCCGACTACGAACAGACACGACAAGAGTTGATACAAAAAGTACATGCAGGCCTTAACAAGCGCGATAGGGCTTTTCTTCTGTCCTTTGAAAAGGGAGAACCACAATGGGATTTATGTGCCGCGGGCAACCTAAGCGCATATCCTTCCGTGCAATGGAAACTGCAAAACATCCTCAAGCTGAAAGCAAGGAATATGAGAAAGTATCAAGAAGGGATTGACAAACTGTCCACTTTCTTAGCCCTTTAACCACCTCTTCCAAACCCATTCACTAGGTTTCAGACCGCTCTATATGCTTATTCTCTGCATCCCTTTCTCCCCTCTCGTACGCTCCTGTCCCCCTCAATACTCCGTCTTCTCCACCTTCTCCTCCCACATTTTAAAGGCATTGATGGCCTCGTTGGGCAGCAACAGTTCCATATTCTTGCTGCGTTCGCTGGGTTTCAACGCCATTTCGTGGTAGATAAAGTCGTCGTCGAAACCGATGTTGGCGGCATCTTCGCGGTTGTTGGCGTAGTAAACATTGTCGAGACGCGCCCAATAAATGGCACCCAGACACATCGGACAAGGCTCGCACGAGGTGTAAATGTCGCACCCCGAAAGGTTAAACGTGCCCAACTTACTACTAGCCAACCTAATGGCGCTTACCTCTGCATGCGCCGTAGGGTCGTGATCTAAGGTAACACGATTGGCTGCCTCGGCAATAATCTCGCCCTTGCGTGCTATCACCGCCCCAAAAGGGCCACCTCCGTTTTTCACACTATCTTCGCTCAGAGCTATTGCCCTGCGCATCAGTTCCTCATTGTTCATTTTTATTCTTTCTGTATAATCTTAAGGTAATCGTCGTACGCGATAAACCGCCCACCCATCGAGCGCAAGTGCGGCGTTTCAAATTGGCAGTCGATTATTAGGCCACCATGTTCGTTCATATAATGCGCCAAGTGGATAAGGGCAAGCTTGCTAGCACTGGGTGCCAACGAGAACATACTCTCGCCAAAGAAACAACGGCCGATGGTTACGCCGTAAAGACCACCCACCAGTCGGTCGCTTTGCCACACTTCAACACTGGCGGCGAACCCCTGTTCGTGCATCTTGCGGTAGGCTTTCACCATATCAACCCCCAGCCAAGCCCCATCTTCCTTAATGCGTAGTCGGCTGCAATGCCTTATCACCTCGTCGAACTCTTGGTTAAAGGTAACATGATAGGTCCCCCTGTTTATCAACGAGCGCATGGAATGCGACACATGAATCTCGGCAGGGAAGATAACAAACCGCTGCATGGGGCAATACCACAATATTTCGCGGTTGTAGCGGAACGAGTACCACGGGAAAATGCCGTAGCTGTAGGCCAACAACATGCGGTCTACCGACAAGTCTCCGCCAACAGCCAGCAAGCCGTCGGGTTCACCCAAATGCGGGTCGGGGAACGAGAGTGTTTTATCTAACGCGAACACCATAGTTAATTAGGAATTTGGTTAACACCATCAACGCTCCGAAACGTCTTCGCCGCATATACAGATACGGCAAAGGAAAAGATTGTTTTCGAAACGCAGAATTCCCCCCTCAACGACCTTTTCAGCCCATTGTATGCGTAAAGATTGCTATATGTAGAAACAAACTTGGGCATTGCGAGAGAGATTTTTAAAACGATGTTAGCGGTTGTAGCAGCTCATTTAGGCACTTCGAGCACCAGCTGCACATTGGTGTCGTCGGGTGTTGGCGGTTCGTGGCCCTTCGTTTTCACGATGGCCTTTCCGCCTTTTTTCAGCTTTCCGAAAAGCATTTCTCGGGTAAGCAGTGGTTTTAGCAATGCGGCGATAACGCGATCCATTTCGCGTGCGCCGTACTGCGGTGTGAAACCCTTTCGCAACAGATAGCTTTCGGCCGCACCATCGAGCGTAAGCTCCACGTTGCGCGCAGCCAACTGCTGTTGCAGGGCCTTTATTTTCTTCTTCAATATCAGCTGCGCCATAGCCTCGTCCATATCGCGGAACACCACGGTGGCCGAGAGGCGGTTGATAAATTCGGGTTTAAACGTCTTCTTAACCTGCGCCATCATAGCCTCGCCACGCGACACATTGCCGGCAAATCCCACATTGGCTTGCGAGGCAAACTGCGCACCGGCGTTGCTCGTCATGATGAGAACAACATTGCGGAAGTCGGCTTTCTGACCTTTATTATCCGTCAAGCGGGCATAATCCATCACTTGCAGCAGGATGTTGTAGATGTCGGCGTGCGCCTTTTCTATCTCGTCGAGCAGCAACACGCAGTTGGGTGTCTTGCGTATCGCGTCGGTAAGCAGACCGCCATCCTCATATCCCACGTATCCCGCAGGCGAACCAATGAGTTTTGCCACAGCATGTTTCTCGGTGTATTCGCTCATGTCGAACCGCACCAATTCAATACCCAGCTCCGCGGCCAACACACGTGCCACCTCTGTTTTTCCCACGCCCGTAGGTCCAACAAAAAGCATGGCAGCCAGCGGTTTCCCCTCTTCGGTAAGCCCGGCCTTAGCCGTCTGTATGGCTTGCGTAACCAATTCCACGGCTTGGTTCTGACCGTAAATCAGTTCTTTCATGCGCTTTTCCAGCGTAAACAGTGCCTCGTTGCCATCGTCTTTCAAGGCAACGGCCTGCACCTTGCACACCTTCGTAAGCACATCGGCCACCAAGGCCTTGTCCACTTTCTGCCGTTTTGTGGGCAAAGGGTGCATTTGGCGGTAGGCCCCAGCCTCGTCAATCAAGTCGATTGCCTTGTCGGGCAGGAACCTATCGTTAACATACTTGGCACTGGCATGCACGGCAAAGTCGATAACTTCGGGCGAATAGTGCACATTATGGAACTTCTCGTACTGCCTTTTCAGTCCGTTAAGTATCTTGATAGCCTCTTCAGGCGACGGTTCGGGTACGTCTATCTGTTGAAAACGGCGCACAATACCGGCACTCTTGGCAAAATAGCGGTTGTATTCGGCATAGGTTGTGCTACCGATAAAGCGCACCTCTCCCCCTTCCAGATAGGGTTTCAGCATGTTCGATGCGTCCATCGAGCCTTCGCTCGAACGGCCCGCACCCACCAAGTTGTGTATTTCGTCGATGTAAAGGATGGTGTTTCCCTCCATCAGCAGCCCGTTCATCACCTGCTTAATGCGCTTTTCCAAATCGCCCCTGTATTGCGTTCCAGCCAAGATGGTGCCCATATCCATTTGATAAATGCGGCATCCTTGCAGCCGTTGCGGCACGTCGTTGCGTTCAATCATGGCCGCCAACCCATACACCAAGGATGTTTTGCCCACGCCGGGTTCGCCCACATGCAGCGGGTTGTTCTTTTCCTTGCGACACAACACCTGTATGGTGCGTTGCAATTCTTCTTCCCTACCGATAAGCGGATTATGGTTCCTGTACGTATCGTTCACGCAAGTAACGAGCGAACGCCAAGGTTCCTCCTCCTCATCTTCTTCGCCATCGCTGCCGAAGATGGGCAAGCCATCGTCTTCATCATACAATTCTACCAATTCGGCCACGAAGTTAGAGGCGTTCTCGCCCAACTGCTTGCTTAGCAGATAGGCCGCATCAGAGTTTTGCAAGCCCAGAAGCGAGGTTACCAGATGCGGCACTTGCAGCATGTCCACCTCGGCCATCATAGCCAGCTTGCGGGCATTGGCAATCACCTCTTCCATCTGCACCGAGTTTCCCGGTACATGATGCCAATCGTTAGGCACGTTTTCCATCTTCCCCACCACGTTGTCTAGCTGAGCCATCAGCTTAGTGGTGTTGCCCCCCGATGCTTGTAATGCAATAGAAAAGTTATCTAGGTTTGTCATGCCCATGAGCAGATGCTCGGGTGTGACAAACTCGTTTCTGTACAGCATGCAATAGTTGAACGCACTATTGAGCACTTGGTCGGTTTCATGAGAATTGATATATATTGGCATGGCGGTTATCCAGGTTGACAGGTTAAACGTAGCGGGTAGCCAGCATGGCGTGCCATGTCTGTGGCTTTACTCACTTTCGACATGGCCACATCGTAGCTATAAACGCCCACAATGGCCTTGTCGCTTCTGTGTACGGTAAGCATCAGGGCCTCGGCCTCCGTGTCCGACTTGAAGAACACGACTTTAAGTATCATCACAACGAAGTCCATTGTGGTGAAGTCGTCGTTATGAATAAGCACCTTATATTTGCGCGGTTCGCGCAGATTGGTGCGTACGCGCTCTCTAATTGCCTCTTGTTGCTTTGCCATACAAGTGCAAATATAGTGCGAATGCACGAAAGTGCAAAATTTTTTAGCTTAAAACATTGGCCCAAAACGCAGTTTTTCCTAATGTGATACAACCTTTCAGCCATGTAGAACAAGATGGAGGGCGCATAGAAAGGTAAAAACTGCATACAAAAACGCATAGCAATGCTTTTTAAAGCGTAAAACAGCCTTGTCTTTATACCCAATTCGGCTGTTATAGCCTGTGCAGATTTTGTTTAGAACTCATAAACTTAACAACTCACAGCTCCATCAAACCCACACCCCACCCTTCTTGTCAACTCGTTAACTTATTAACTCGTTAACCAACAAACCCACCAAATAAAAACTTAAATTCTTAATCTTTATTTTACAAAACCCCTCAAATTCCCTCGCCATTCTAGCGAAAATATAGGCTAAAAAGTAGGCAAATGTGCACCATTTCTAACCTTTCATGCCCCTAGCCTCGTCTATTTTTAAGAACAAAACCTGCATTTTGCACCATTTAGCCTTTCTAGTTTGGTTGGAAGTCCGATTTTTTTCAAGCCCAAATACACCCATTTTACCCCTAAAAACCCACTTTTCGATAGCTATTTTGCCCCTACCAGCCACATATTTCATGGTTCAAGAAGGTTTTATTTATACAATCGCGGCGGATATTTATACTTTTCATCTCGCATTTAGCACCATTTTACGCTGCATTTAGCACCATTTTACCTTGCATTTAGCACCAAATTGCGCTGCGTTTAGCATCAAAACGCATTGCATTTAGCGGCATATTGCACTGCGTTTAGCACCAAAATGCACCATATTTTGCTGCAAATAGCCCAAAAATGGGTGTTAGTGGCGGTTGGTTTAAATAAAAATTCATTTTACCGCATGCACATGCCGCCCCCTTTTTGCATCAAAACAAACCTTCGCGAAAATCGACTTTTTGCGGCAAGGTGAGCAATTGGTGGACAAAAAGGCCACTTATGGCGTTAAATTTCTTGCAAAAAATCTTACAAAAGCTAATGGGTTGACAAGTGGACAAGTGAACGAGTTAATCGTTCGTCTTATCGTGTTTTGGCATAAATACGTCCATTTTGACATAAGGACATAAGAAACATAAAGAAGTAGTCTTGACTTTTCCCTCATTCCTGTGCCACAGGAAAGATGCTTTCAACTTGTAGAGCATGCACTGAAAGGCATCCAACAGGTTACTTTTCGAGGCATACCCACGTTTTGCCACAGACAAATGCGGCAGAATTTCAGATTTTATCGTATCTTTGTCCAGTACTTTGTACATGAGAGGAGTGTTTGTCTTGGTTTTCACAGCACAAAGATAATAAACTCCTCTTAATTTATAGAAATATTAAAGTTAAGACGACTTCATTTTATTTTCAGACGAGATAGTTATGATTATAGTTAGATTTATTAAACTGCTTACAATATTCATACTAACAGGATGCTCTTGCCTCCGAAGTGGTCAAGGCCGTAATATAAAGGAAATCGTAAGCGAAACATACAATAACGACAGCATATGGACTATTCATGTTGTATTTAATGGCCGCCCCGATAGGTTCCAACGTAAACAACTTGTTAATGAGAGAATAACAAAAGAACATCCAAATGAAGTATTCAGAATTTCTGCAATGAAAGAGTACAATGGAAAGATGTATAATAACTACATTTATCAAATTATAGTAGAAAGTAAATAGGTTCTGGAAATATTAAGAAGAACCCTATCTTTGCATCATGATGTTAAACTTATCCATAGAAGAACTCGAAATCCTTCGCAGGCTTCAGCAAAGTAAGGAACTTGAACCCTACTGGCTCCAGATTACCTGCATACTGATGCTGGCACATGGGCACGATGCGAAAACAATCGCCTACGACCTTGGAATAAGCCTGTCCTGCGTGTACAACTATGCCGAGACCTACAAGTCGGGTGGCATTCCCAAACTGACCGACAACCACTACAAGGGGTATTGAGGACCTCTGGATGGTTTGCAAATCGTCGCCCTAGGTGCCGAACTCCGTTGCAAGGTATATACCGATGCCCAAAGTGTTGTCCAATGGATAAAGTGTACTTTCGGCTTGTCGTACACCCCGCAAGGGCCGGTAGACCTGCTAAACCGCATCGGTTTCACCTACAAGAAGACGGCGGAAGAGCCTTACAAGGCCGGCGCACAGAAATAGGAAAAGTTCGTTGTGGAGTTGTTCAAAACACTTAGCAGCATCCCGAAACCACCGAGATATACATCATATCCGGCAATGCCAAGCGCCATCATAACAAGAAGTTGCACAATGGGTGACGGGTACGAGGATAGGCAAGCGTTCCTACCTTCGTATTCGCCAAACCTCAACCCCATCGAACACCTTTGGAAAAGGCGCCAGAAGAAAGCCATCAACACCGGATTTTACAGAGCGAAGGAGGAGTTCAGGCGAGCGGTGATGAATTTATTCGAACACATTGCCGATTACAAAGAAGAGTTGAAGCCGCTTCTAACTCTCAATTTCCGATTGGTTAATTCCAAAACCATTTCCTTGTGACTATAAAAAGTCTAGACGACTTCAGCACAAAGATAACAGACTCCTCTCAATTTGTAGAGATTTTAAAAGTCTAGACGACTTCAGTTACTAAAAATCAACGGCATGTGCAACTCTTTATCTGTATTTGTTGATTTGTTTTTATTCCGCCAACGGGTAGAGACATAAAACATCGCACAGAAAACAAGCATAATGAGCACCACATATTACAACCCCTTATCGGTTCATTAAACTGCTTTCAATTATTCTTGTCTGTTTCTATCGCCTCCTATTTGCCTTTCGATTGGGACTTGAATGTCGACAACCCTCCTACACTCCCCCTTACTTAGTACCCCGCAACTAAAAGCCAAAAATATTTACCTAACATTCGGTATTGCGAAAGTTGTAATTTATTAAGACCTTTGCAAAGATTTTTCAATACAGTGCAATTCAACAGCTGTTAACGCAAAAGGAATATCAACACAAGCACCTATCGCCGTTCGAAAGAAAACAACGGTCACCTTCGTTACACTGCAAATTCAGTGAAGGCAGTGAGGGCCTTTACGAACAGCACATGGTGCACACTCCTTAATATCAATAAGGTGGTTTTCAGAAAAAAGCAACGTCTAGTACAAACCCACACAAGGTTTTGGAGCGACATGTCAAAGCCACCTTGGCAACCGAACGACGAGCATCATCAGCCAGATAAGCAGGCAAAGGCACGCACGCGCCGCCCTGTTCTCGCTTTTGCAGGATAGCACCGCCACGTTCAAGGGTTGCCGTTTACAAGCCAAAACACATCTACTCAAAGAAACGGGGCAGGCCTTAGAAACCCCCATAACGAGGTTATACCACAATTAACAGGGAAACTATAACATTCCCTATATCAGGAACTAAAATGAAGAAAAACGAGAAAGACGAAAGGTGCACAGACACTTCCGCAAGCATAGCCGGGCATGCCACGCTATGCCTGGCACTGCTGTTGTGCTTAGGAGGAAGGCCACAAGGGGCATTTGGAAGTCCAAAGCCAGGTGCAGAGGTGCACGTCAACACAGAAGAAACCACACAAACCGTGGTGGTGAAGAGCGAAAGTACAGGCGAACCCATTGCGGGAGCCGTGGTGAGATGCGACGCCGCCGCTGCACCTGCCGTAACAGACATTAACGGACTATGCCGACTGCAACTGAAAGCCAAGACCGAAAAGGTCAAGATAGAGGTGTCGTCGGTGGGTTACAAACGCCTTACGCAAACCATTACGCCCACCCCTAAGCAAACGCTGACGCTGAAAATGGTCGACGATGCCAAGATGATTGGCAATGTGGAGGTGACGGCACAGAAACGACATACCACACAATTGCAACAAACGGCCACCATCGGCAGCGACGCTTTGGAGAAAGGTGGAGCCACATCGCTGGCCAAACTGCTGGAAACGGTGCCTGGCGTAAGCTCGATCAGCACCGGAAACACCATCGCCAAACCCGTAATTCAGGGCATGCACAGCAGTAGGATATTGCTGATGAACAACGGCGTGAGGCTGGAAAGCCAAAGCTGGGGCGCCGACCACGCACCCGAATTAGACTACACGGGCTCGAGCATGGTTGAAGTTGTGAAGGGTGCAGAATGTATACGCTATGGTTTCGGCGCCATGGGCGGCGTGGTATTGCTCAACGATGCACCGCTGCCTTGGGGCAACAAGCGGGTGACAACCAAGGGAAACGTGAACATGGGGTACGACACCAATGCCAGAGGGGCAAGCGGAAGTGCAACCGTAGAGGCGGGTTACGGCCCATGGGGAGCGCGTGTGCACGGCATGTACACCAAAGGCGGCGACTACCGCACGGCCGACTACCGCCTGAACAACACGGGATACAACACCATCAGCCTGTCAGGCATGTTGGGGTTTGAGGGAAAACACATTACGGCCACACTCTTCTCCAGCATTTATTATCAGCGTAGCGGCATCTACTATGCCAGTAAAGTGAGCGACCTGGACCAGCTGGTGAAACGATTTGAGTATGGCCGGCCCGACCCACAGACCATCCAACCCTTCTCGTACGAGATAAAACCGCCCTTCCAACAGTCGCAGCATGTCACCCTGAAAGGCGAAGTGAAATGGCGGCTCAACCCAAGCCATCAGATTGATTTCACCCTCTCGTTCCAAGAGAACCTCCGCCAAGAGTTTGAAAACCGCAAGAAAGCGCAGTGGAGCTGGATACCCGTGCAAGACCTCATCCTTAAAACCTACAAGGCAGACGTGCTTTGGCATGCCAAGTGGAAGTTGTGGAAGATGACCACCGACGCAGGCCTTTCCAACACCTACCAAACCAACTACAACTACCCAGGGACAAAACAGCCGGCCTTCGTGCCCAACTTCGCCGCCCTTTCGATGGGAGGCTACTTCCTGCACAAGGCCGAATGGGGACGGTTGCAAATGGCGTTGGGCATGCGTTACGACTTCCGCGTGATGTCGGTTAACGGCTACACCAGCCTGAGCAACTACACCTACTACGACGACTTTAAGCTTTACAGCAACTTCACGGCCAGCCTTGCAGGCCATTACCAGATAGACGACAACTGGGACGTAAGGGCAAACATCGGATGGTCGTGGCGTCCGCCAGACATCAATGAGCTTTATGCCATCGGCCTGCAAGAAGGCTCGTACTGGGTGGTGGGCAACAGACACCTGGCCAGCGAGCGCGGCTACAAGTCGGTTGTGGGTGCACGATACCGCAACACGTGGCTCAACGTAGAGCCCAGTTTCTTCTACCAACGCATCAACAGCTACATATACGACCACATTGGAACGGGCAAAAACCGCTTTCACAACCACCCCAGCGGCAAGTATCCCAAGTTTATTTACGACCAAGACGACGTGCGGCTCATGGGCGGCGACATTGAAGCCACAGCCAAACCCATCGAAGGCCTATCGCTCGTGGCAAAGGGCGAGTGGATGTTTGCGCGAAACATCACCCGCGACGACTGGCTGCCCTTCATGCCCTCAGACCGCTACGGGCTCTCGGCCACCTACACGCACGCTATAGACAAAAGCGGGAAATGGCGCGGAACGGTGTCGCTCTCGGGCATATACGTAACCAAACAAACACGGTTCGACCCCGACAAAGACCTTGTAAGCGACTCGCCCGACCCCTACTTCCTGCTCAACGGCACGGCCGAAGTGGCCTTGCGCATGCCCCAACACCGCGAGCTGAAACTCATGCTCGTGGGCGACAACATCCTGAACAACCTTTATAAGGAGTACACCGACCGATTTAGGTACTACGCACACGAACGTGGAGCCAACTTCTCCATCAGGACACTCTTTAAATTTTAATTCCTAACGTTCTCCATATAACGCAACAAAAGCGACAACATCATGCAACGCATACACCTTAAAGCAGCGGCAATGGTCATCGCCCTTTCGGCCCTTTCGGCAAGCTGCACCAACGAACAAGTGGACGATTTCTTCAAGAAAATCGTGCAAGCGCCCCCTTCGTCCATCGAACGCGACGTAAAGGGGCACGACCAAATATACAGCGTACACGCCATCCTGCGAATGGGATACAAGGGCGGACTTATCGGCGTGGGTCCCAATGGCGACGATTCCGTTAGGGTTTACAACACCTATCACGTGGCCGCCGACACCACCGTGATACCCATAACGCAAGAAATAGACATCGCCAAAGACGACAATGGCGAAATGACCGTCACCACGCAACGCCGCCAGTTCGACGTGGTGGCATCGCCAGACATCTATTATGGGCTGGAACTGAAATACTACGACCAAAACGGAATGCTCATCAACCACCAGTTTTCCACCTATCCCTTCACCAAAGACAAGGAAGGCGTAAGCGTTCCCGACGAGAACAGCTCTACCCTCATGATGCACCAACACTTCTTCGGCATAGGCAACACCACGCTAGGAGGTGAAACAAAAGAGACCGACAAGGCCGAAACGCCCGACCAACAGGGGCTGCAGCTGGCCTATCCGCGCTCGCTGGACGAACCCGCCACCTACATAGACCGCTACACTTTCAGGCAAAATGGCGGCCAACCTGTGCCGGCCACCAAGTTTTCGGCCACAAATGTCTTTGCACCCAGCGGTTTCGAATACGGAAAGAACAACGTGCCATACAGCCCCGAATTGGCTTGGAAAGCCATAGAACGCTCTGGAAAGCCCGAAGCCACACAGCCCTACACGGCATCCGACGGTAAAACCTATAACCTATATCGGGTGATGGACATGATGGAACTCAACAAAATAACGCCCGAAGTGTTCACCTACGAGTATCGGGACACCGACCCCGTGGAGGAGGAACTGGGAAAACTCTTCGTAGACTCGTACAACGACGACTTCATCGACCCCGACACCGATGCCCCAAGACAACGCTATGGCGAAACCGTGGGGTTGCTCAGGCAGGCACGGAGCCTAGATGCAGGCGCGCCACTCGATAGGCTGGGCTTCAAGGGCGTGCTGCAATTCAAGCAAGCCCACATCTGTTTTTCGCTCCAAGTGAAAATCTGCAACATCCTCAACAAAGGTCAGCAGCATGTGGGCGAGCCCGAAAAACCGGCCAAATATGTGAATACGGCCAACAGCGAAAATGGTTACCTGTGGGACTTCAACCAAATACAATCGGGCTGGGACAGTTTCGACATCGACTATCCCCTACCCGTGCGCGTCATCGCCGACGTGAAAGACGGTCAAGCCAAATGCGTTCAAGATGCCAAACGCTTCTATCCCTCGGCAGATGCGGCGCAACTATGGCTCCTCTTCACACAACCCGCCACCTTCTTCTACAAACACCGCAAAAGCGTGGTGGCCATGTAACGGGTGCACACACACCGCACAAACCTATCCAATGGGGCACACCCAGCAATTCAGAAAAGAAACAAAGACATGGATAAAACAAACCAACCAAGCAACGCCAATAAGGCAGATTCGCACAGAAACGGTGCCGCATGGCGCGCGCGAACCATCGTCACAATGCTCGCAGTTGCCACAACGCTCGTCTTCACCTCCTGCGACGATTTCATCTTCGGCAACGTAAACATCAACTACAACGACAATCCGTTGGAGGCAAAACCCATACCGCACAGCGGAGCCGACAAGTATGTAGACAGCCTGAAGAAGATACGCACCACCCAACCTATGGCCAACCCCGACCCCAATGGGGCATTCGCCAACTGGGCTACGTGCCTGGCCATGTTCAAAGAAGGGCACTCGCACGGCGACGGTATGATGCACGGCAACTTTGTTTACCACAACGCACCGTGGCGACAAGAGCAGTTTGCCATCATACACAACGGCACCGACAAATGGCCTAGCGTGCAAGTGCAACGCCAAAGCACCGTTACCTACCTCGAACAATATGCGGGAAAACAAGGTCCCGACTATATCCGCATCATCGGCGGAAAGCTAAAACGTTGGGGGTTGTGCCTCTATTTCTTCGACAAGGAGGGCAAGCTCATGAACGACGACATACTGAACCACTCGGACGAATACCAGATTTTCTTCACCGTAAGCGATGTCGACGACAAAGGAAACCCCTACGAAGTGACCGACTGCCGAGGCACGTGGCATCCCAACAAAAACAAGTTCGGCGAATGGAAAAAAGGCGGAACGGTAGACAGCACGCCCGTTCCCTCGCCTTTCTTCGCCGACAAAACCACGTGGAAACAACGTGCCGACGCAACACCCAAAATATTCGAATACACCTATCGCGACACGTGGATACACGATGCAATGGGCGACGGTGCGCGAGAGCTGTTCAACCAAAGGCTGCTGCCACCACTTACGCGCAAAGATGCCGACTGGGCCGTGGCCCCATACGACCAAGACCGCGTGGGACTTAAAGGCCATTTCAACTTCGACCTCGACGCCGACGAAAACGACAAGCTGCACAGCGAATGGCCGTTCGAGATAACCAAACGTACCGACCCCGCCACAGGAGAGGCTGGCAAATACACTCGCCCATCCTACTTGCTGCCCAAGTTCTACCTCTCGGTAAGGGTTATGAAATGCCCCAAGGGGAAGAAAGCGCTCATACCACGCGACGAATACCTCAAACGCCATTCCACTTACGAGTTCATCAGCAAGCTTATCTGCGCCGACTGGTTCAATCCCGACGAGCCTAAGGAATACGGTGCCGACTCGCAATGGCAAGAGGTGATACGTTTCAACATCCCCATCAAGGTTTATTGCAGTAGTTTCGACACCGACCCAACGGCCATCGACCCCAACGACCCCTTTTATTATTACCTGGGATTGGAAATAGGACTGTCGCCCGCCGATGCGCTGGAAGCATCGCAAAACCTGCAAACCCACGGCGTGGGAGGCGGTTCCGGATTTGGCAACTGGTTCCTCTAAACCAAGCATGCAAGCAGCCAACGCCGAACATCAACACAACTTTAAAAGACAACACAACATGAAACAACTTGCAACACTCGTTTTGCTGGCCCTACTCGCGGGCTGCGTACGAAACGAATTGCCCACCAAGCAATCCAACGCCAAAAGCAAGGTAGACCACCTTATCATCAAGGAGGTGTTCTACATTGGGCACTATTGGGTGCGCGACGTGAGCAAATGGGGATTTAAAAACACCAACAACAACTACAACGACGACCAATACATCGAGATATATAACCCCACAGACCAGGTGCAATACCTCGACAACATGGCCCTTTGCGCCCATGCCATCGACCCCACGAAGGTTATCACCTTCGCCCCGAAAGACGATTTCGTGAACCGATACTACGGCGTGAACGCCATCTCGTACTTCCCCGGCAGCGGACACGACCTGCCCATACAGCCCAAACAATCGATAATCGTGGCGAAATACGCCACAGACCATAAGGCGATGTTTGAGAAAGAACTCGAAGGCGAAGACCTCTCTCTGTACAAGGGGCTAGACGCTTTCTTAGACCTACGCAAAGCCAACTTCGAATGGACAAACGCCAATTACGACCACTCGGGAAAGAACAACCCCGACGTACCCGACTTGCAAGCCATCATGACACATAAAGACAAAAGCGGCAACACCATACCTTCGTACGAGATGCAAGAAATATCCGAACACGGAGGATTGGCATTGGTGAGGCTGCCGTGGACGCCCGAAGACTTTGCGAAAAACTACAAAGACACCAAAGACAAGCGTGGATACCTGCACTACATCACCGTCACCAGTAGTGCCTTTGCCGACTTCGAGGTAATAGAAATTCCTTTCGAATACGTTGTAGACTGCATCACGATTTGCCCTAGAAGCCAATTCCAGATGCGCCCCAGCAAACTGGACAAGGGATACAACGCCGTAACCGACGTACCTTTCGTCAGCATTAAGAACAGCGACTATCCCACTTACTCGGGATTGGCCCTAACCCGACGATGGGACGGGAGGAAATTCGTTGACGACGACAACACCAAATCCGACTTTAAGGTGCAAGTGGCATCGCTATCTAGAAAAGACGACAAGGGAAATCCCATCAAATAACTTTATCCGTTGGCGGTGCATCCGAATTTGTTCCGAATGCACCGCCAACCGTTTTTCGCATCAGGGTGGAATATTCTCCCCCGCATCCACCTAAACAAAAGCAAAAGGTTAATTGCTTGAAACCGCTGCACCCCCTCCGCAAGAATTTTTTAGAACAAGAGCTTATTGATAACTCATGCCAGTTCTTTTTTAGCATATAGGGCTTTTCAGAAATCTCCGCTTGTTTATTTTCAATGTTTCTGATGGCAAAATGGGAGTAAGCGTACCTATCATTCAGACTTTAACAAATTAGTGGAGTTTATTCTAGTTCTCCAAATTATTCTAACCCTTCGAGGGGAGCTAGCCACCCTAGCCTTTCTAGCCATCCTGGCCTTCCTGTTGTCCTAACCTCAACTATCACACGCAACTATCTTGTCATCTATGTGATACCAACACAAGACAAACACTCCGCACGTACACAAAGTGCAAAACAAATCAACTAACGGGCTTTTAAACACACGAAAGCCCAACAATTCCCTAATACATCAACTTACAAACAGAAGAACTCACAAACTTACAAAGAGGAAAACTCAAAAAGAGGAAAACTCAAAAAATCATCAACGCAGAAACTCACAAACACAAAAACTCATCAACTCATAAACTTGACAACTCACAAACACATAACCTTAAAAACCCACTTCTCAACTCGTCAATCCGCCCCTATTGTCAAATTTTTAGTATAAATTTAACATTATGAGTACCCTTTTCGCCAACCAATCGCCAACCTTGCCACAAAAAATCGATTCTCGCGAAGGTTTGTTTTGATGCAAAAAGGGGTTAGCTGTACATGCAGGCAAAATGTATTTTTATTTAAACTGACCGCCACTAACACCCACTTTGGGGCCATTTGCAGCAAAACGAAGCGCGTTTTGGTGCTAAACGCAGTGTAATATGCCGCTAAATGCAGTGCGTTTTGGTGCTAAATGCAGTGCGTTTTGGTGCT
>ERZ773059.76-NODE-76-length-49011-cov-13.160205_pt1 | contig 49011 bp, 41 predicted proteins | sample MGYA00580514_ERZ773059 | MGnify/ENA primary metagenome ERZ773059 (study PRJEB29015, sample SAMEA2737981) | human oral metagenome | biome: human oral; feature: human-associated habitat; material: dental | place: China | collected 2056 ...
TACAAAAGAGGTAGTACACAGAGTGTCACACAGAGTAGTACACAGAATGAGGAAAAACATCCAGAAACGCCCATAAATACCCCTATTGTCACACAAAGTATCACACAGAGTGTCACACAGAAAGTGGACGTACCTAATTGTGACACAGATAGTTACAAAAGAGGTAGTACACAGAGTGTCACACAGAGTAGTACACAGAATGAGGAAACCGAAAATTTGACAAAAATCCCTCGCGCGCCCGCGATAGATAGTATATATAATATAAAACAAGATAATAATATTGTTGTTGTTGATGATGATGCGAGTGCGCGAGAGCGTGTGTGCGTGAGCGCGGACATGAGCGAGCAGGAGCGCGCGAGAGAGGACAAGTTCACCCTCGAACTAAAAAACGCGCCCATTTGGCAAGAGCAGATGTGCATGCGCCACAAGATAAGGCCGCCAGAGCTGGCGGCATGGATAGAGACCTTCTCGCTGGATGCGGAGTGCCGAGGGACGCTCCACGACAACCTCACGCAGGTGAAACGACACTTCAACAACTGGCTGCGCATTCAGCTTAGGGAAAAGAAAAGACAGGAAGATGAAAGAGATAGACAGAACCAAAAGAATAGACGTAGGGGCTTTGAGGTCTCGGTTGGCGGCTTTGAGGAACACGCCACCACGTTTTAGGCTGCCGATGTCCGAGGAGCAGGCGTTCGCCCTGCTCATGACGGCATACCAGACGGAAGTGGAGAACAGGCACGTAAAATTCATTGCCAACGCAACGCTGGAAAAGCACGTCCGCGCGATGGCCAAGGCACTCACCGCAGACAAACCGAAGTTCGGCATCATGCTGTGCGGCACGTGCGGCAACGGCAAGACCACATTGCTGCGTGCTTTCCAACTATCGCTGAACTACCTTAGCAGAAACGGCTTTCTTCAAGATGCTGGCATACGCATAGTGGATGCCAAGGACGTCTCCGCGATGATGAGAGAGCCGAACACGAGGCAGGTACGGAGCGCGCCGATGCTCGCCATAGAGGACATGGGCAGGGAGGCAACCGAAGTGCTGGACTACGGCAACGTCACATGCCCGATAATAGACCTGCTGGAATACCGATACGCCGAACAGCTGTTCACGTTCATCACCACAAACCTCAACACGAAGGACATCCGCGAGAAGTACGGCGACAGGCTGGCCGACCGTTTCAACGAGATGCTCTGCGTGATAACGTTCAGCAACCCCTCATTTCGAGGACTTATCCATAACGGCTAGATTTTGCGCGTAAGGCGTTAAAACACATTCGGCCTTATGGTTGTTCGCAGGGATATAGATAATCGCTCAAAACAAAAATAAACGACCAAAAACAACATCAATTATGGAATACATTCAAAAAGACATGCAGGCGAGCATGCAAAAGGCGGTCATCCGTCATGCCGTCTCCGAAGTCTTGTCGCCCAAAATAACCTTGGAGGACTTCACGGACGTGTCGTCCATGTTCCTGCTGCTCGGCGGCATCGTCAACAACGTGGCAGGCTACGCCCTTACGGAGGCTCGCGCCCAACTCGTACGTTCGCCTTTCTTCCGACACAGGGTCAAATACAACGCCAACAGGGCTATGCGCGAGTTCGATGCGTACGAATACCGTATGAAAGAGCGGCTGGGCAAGCAGTGGAAGTTCTTCCTTGACAGCACGGACGAGTTGCAGAGGCTCATCCACAACGACGTGGAGAAGCTGTATTGGGCGTTTCGTTCCGAATTGCTCAAAGACGGCTGCGAACACGCCACGCTCATCGCCCGCACCGAAGTGGCATATACCATGCTCGCCTTTGCCGAACATTTCTTCGACATCTTTTTCGATACGGCCAAGTCTAGGTTGAAAACCGATGTAAGGCATTTGTTTGGCGCGTACCGCGTTAAAGGGCCGTTAGCTTTGTGGTCGTCCGTCTGTGACGATTTAAGGCAGCAGACGAAAGTTGTGTGCGATTTTCAAGGCTCTCAACAATGCAGGCTAGCCCTAAAAGTCATCGAGAACAGGATTATAGACCCCGATTTGGTGAACAAGGCAAGCGCGTTGGCGTTGCGCGACAACCCAGAGGTGGCGCAATACATAAGCCCGAAAGACAAGGCTCTGATTGAGCAATACTCTGAATAAAAAATTACAATTAAAACCAGACAAACAAAATGAAAGAAGTTAAAAGCATCACCTCGACATGGTTCGAGGTAAAGGTATCAGGTGAGAGAACGGACGAAAGCGGTGCGACACGCAGGGTAAAGGAGCTATATTGCGTTAATGCATTTTCTTTTACCGAGGCGGAGGCACGTACGATGGCGTATATTGCCGATTGCGGCGGTGAAGTCGTAGAAGAGAAGATTGCATCCTACAAGGAGGTGCTATCCCGACCTGACGAGGAGAGTGAGAAGTGGTACAAGTGCAAGGTGGTACTCATTACCATCAATGAGAATACAGGAAAGCCAAAGCGCACATCTGTTTACTACCTCGTCAACGCCGACAGCACGGCTGGGGCGGAGAACATCATCAAGGATTTCTATAACTCTTCTGTCCAAGACTATGAGATTGCAGCCATTGCCGAAACTTCGGTATTATTGCGAGGTAGAACAGAGCGGGCTTATTGCCAAAGGTCAAGACAAAACCGCGAGCAGCAAAATTCGCATACAATGTGAGATTGGATTGAGCGGCATAATACAAGCAGGCGTAAAGTTTATTCTTGATAAAATTAATTGGAAGGACGACAATGCCACCAACACGGGCAACCGCTCCGCTGCCACCAACACGGGCAACCGCTCCGCTGCCACCAACACGGGCGACTGCTCCGCTGCGAAAGTTGAGGGCAAAGAGTCAATCGCCATTGTGACGGGAATAGGCGGCAAGGCTTGCGGCGCGTTAGGCTGTTGGCTTGTTCTTACTGAACGAGGTGAATGGAATGGGGAAACATATCCCATAAAAGAAGTAAAAGCCGTTAGAGTTGATGGTAAGACAATCAAGCCAAACACTTGGTATAAGCTGAAAGATGGGCAAATAATAAAAACAGAATAATCATGGAAATAATTTTGAATTGCGGGGACAAGATAAACATCCCAGATGGCTGTAAGGCCGAGATAAAGGATGGCGTTATCACCATCGAGAAAGAGATAACCGAAGTAGGGAAATTCAAAGAGGGAGACTTCTTTGCGACATTGAAAGGAGAGAATGTGGGCATCGTTAAAAATCAACGCACTGATGGTAACGTGGAAGAAGTTTATTCTCATTGGGATGATTTCCAGATACAAAACCCGAATATCCCTATACGCTGCACGGACATTCGCCTAGCCACAGAAAAGGAGAAACAAAGAGCTATTGACGAGATGAAAGCGAAAGGGTTATGGTGGAACGCCAAAGAGAAGGAAATTGAAAAAATAAGATGGAGGGCAGAGAAAGGAGAAATATATTTTACAATAAATCTGTATACAGACTTTAAAATAAACTTTAATGTTGAAAAATACAGCCCATATACTGACCATCTAAATTATGAATATGGAAATTATTTCAGAACGTATGCTCTTGCACAAAAGGCAATAGGTGTAATAAAAGAAAGATTAAGAAATTTCTACGAATAGAAACACTAAAATTAAAAACCATGAATGAAATATATTGGATTACAAGAATGGATGGAGTTAATACAGTCTTGATAATATGCGAGGTTGTTATAAGTCTAGCATATTAAGGGTTCAATATGCATAGGCATTATTGCTCTTATTATCGGGTTGATATTAGTTTTCATCCCAAAACAAAGGAGAGTAAATCTTTATATAAACAATATAACTATGAAAATAGGAAATATAGAAATTATAACCCCTTCAGAATTTGTAATTGTACAAGAAGGGAATACCATAATAGTTAAGCCTAAATATAAGGCATTTGAAAACAAAATGATATTACATCATATCCATAATGACAATATGGTGATTTTCTGGTTTACTGTCTCTGAAAAAGAAGGTTTTAAAGTGCATTATAGTACAGATAAACAAGAGAATGAACATACTAACTATAAATTTGAAGATTTTAGAATTGCTACAGATGAGGAAATAAATAATTTCCATGAGGGTTTGAAACGCAAAGGCTTATTTTGGTGTGAAGATGTTTATCGGGTGTTACCTATCTTTTGGAGGGCAGAGATAAATAAATCATATTATTTCTGTAATGACAGAATTGAATTGTCAGAAAAAATAGATACTAGGTCTGATGAAGACGAAGCTCGTTATTCGTCAGGAAACTATTTTAAAACTCTTGATGCAGCTGAAAGAGCAATTTCCAGTTTAAGAAATAATCTTAAACTACAAATACACAGGTAAAAACAAGATGAAAAAGATAATGTTCAATGATAAGTTTCTCCTCACGCAAGCAGTTTTGCGTGGGGATAAAACCCAAACAAGGCGAATTGTCAAGGACGGCACACCACTTGGTAACTTCGAGGAAACAATAAAACATGCGTCATACAAGGTGGGTGAAATAGTGGCGGTGGCACAATGCTACAAAAGGATGTATGCAGAAATGATAATTGATTTCACAAAGCATAATTATCACCTCTCACGAGAAGAAACTGCCGAAAGGTTTAGGAAACATTACGAGAATACGGCAGGTTGGGATAACAAGATGTTCGTCAAGGGCGAGCTGATGCCACATAAGATTAAAATAACCAATGTGCGCATTGAGCGGCTACAAGACATATCTGACGAGGATTGCTTGTGCGAGGGCATAGCCTATTACATACCAGCATCTTTCCAAAATACCGAAGGCGGCTTTGGTTTCCATTCTTCCAAAGGTGGGTTATTCCTATTCGACACTGCTCGTGAGGCATCTGCCGCACTCATCGATAAGGTTAGCGGTAAAGGCACATGGGAAAGCAACCCCTATGTGTGGGTGTATGATTTTGAATTAGTAAAAGAGTGAAATGCCATTATATAAAAGTCAAGGGTATAGGAAATGTTCTTGTTCCAGGGTGTGATGCTGTCGCAATCAGCAGGGATATTAAAATGTGCACCTGCCATAACACCACTTATGCAGAATTTGAACGAACTCTTTTCAAAAAGGAAGTCGAACGCTTAAAGGGAATTATATCCAATCTCAATAAAGAGAATGAGTTTTATAGACAATTGTTAGAACAAAACGAGATAAAATATGGAACACCTACTACCGCGCAAGATTAAAAAGGCTTGCAACTCCTATTTAGATAACGTACCACTAAAAACGAAGTGGATGAGACATGTCCATTCCCAAGCTAGTGGATTTCGTTATGTTACTGTTAACTATTATTCTCCAATAATGGATTATTACACAAAATATGGAGCAGTTATAAATTATATGCTTATGAAATTGGGATAATTAAATAATGCACAGATGAAAGAAAAGACGACAATAGACAAAGTCCTACGCTACATCAAGCGCAAGACTAAGACAACAGAAGACGGAAAAGAAGTGGTTAGTAGGCTACATGCCAAATTGGCTGCTAAGATGGCTTTTGAGGGAGGTAGACAAAGTGTAATTGACAATATTCCAGAGTTGGAATGGAAAGTATGTCCAGACGGAATTTATGCAATATCGTACTTTGGTAACTTTTACATAATGTATGTTTTTGATATGGGTTTTGTATGTGAGCTTTCGTGTTATGGAATAAAAGAAGATTTTTCAGACGTTTCTGAAGCCATTCGCAAAGCAAATAATCTTTACAAAGGAATTTTAATTAAAGCATTAGGACTATGACACGAGAAGAACAAATAAGAGAGGCCGCCCTTGTATATTCATTTGATACAGATGGCGGATATACTGGCGACCTGAACACAGGGCGTGACGACTTTATGGAGGGAGCGGAATGGGCAGACGCTCACCCTGCCAACCCTTGGCACAACATTGCCGATGGGGACTTTCCACCTAACAATACTTACTGCCTCTTTTTAATCTATGGCGAACATATGGAGCAAGGATATGTAAGAGATGGAGATGTACATTTCGACAGCACCGAAAAGCCCTGGGCATTTAAAAACCTAGACTATTGGATGGAAATTCCAAAATTACCAAGTGAATAAATAATTTAAACAAATAAAATATGAAGAAGATAACAGCTATTAAGATGTACTTTACCATTGTGCTATCATTCGTATTGCTAACTACATCGGCTTGTGCAAATAGGGTCGACAGTGTCCGAGATGGGCAGGAAACATACAGATACACGGTCGTTGACAAGTATAAGAGTGTTGGCACTTATTTAAAAAGTTCTGATATGATATTTGCAGCAAGCACTAAATACACTGTGGTGTTTAGGGATGAACGCGGAGATGTAATATCAAAAGAATGCAGTGCATCTGATTACTATACCTATGACGTAGGCAAGACTTATGCGTTTGACCGCAAATTACATTGGTGGAACTAAATCAAATATAACTTAAAAAAAACAGAAACTATGACTTTACAATTAATTCTAACAGGTTTAAACTTCGTGCTTATATGTTTTTGGGTATACATGTACGCGAGAACGAAAGGGAAACAGGAACAGTACGAAAAGGAAAAGAACAGCCTTATCGGGCATCAAATTGATACGATATGCGAAAAGCTGGTCGAGTTGGAAAACAAACATGGCGAAATGCTGAAAGAAAGTCGTTGCGTTCAGCTCGACAAAGACACGATGAAAATTATCGAACATATCGACCTAAATACGACAGCCATAAGCATAATGGTTACGGAAAGTAAAATAAAGGAGTGTGAAGAAAAGGATGATTTTAAAAAGGCAGAAGAGTTTAACCGCTTGTTAGAGGCTGATAAGAACTACTTATTAAGAAATATGATGCGTAAAGCGGCAATGAATGACGCCCTTGCAAAAATGTTTGCCAACAAAATAAAGGAAATGGCGGAAAAAGACGACAAGGGAAACGCCGAGGGCAACGATTTATTTCAATAAACGGATATGTACAAACACTCCTGCACATTCATTAAATTTGCAAGATGCAAAGCATATTGAACAATACGCGTAAGGCAGACATAACATTCCACGGCAACGGGCGCATAGACATCACATCGGCGGTGTCTGTGTCGCTCGGCCTTGCCGTGGGTGACGTCATAGACATCTGCACTAACGGATATGGGCAATATTTTCTCGTTGTCGCTCATAAGGGCAATTCCATCATAGGGAAACATCAAACAAAGGTGTATGCCACAAAGAAGGGGAAACGTCACAGCCGAAATTTGCGCGCATACAGCGTGAGATTATGCCGCGCCATGATGAAACTGCATGACGATGGTTCGCGCGACGTGGCTTTCGCAGTTTCAGAGCCGCTACCAAATGACACGTACGGACTTGTCTTGCCGATAATAACCAAACTAAACCTTTACAAGGATGATAAAGGAGATAAATTATAAGGGAGTGACCGAAACGCCGTCAGACTACGTATGCCCTGACGGCGAACTTTCCGTGTCCATGAACGCCATTGCGGACGGGCAAGACGTAAAGCCGATAATTCCCCCACGCATCAAGACACGTTTTAAAGGTAAAGACGTGCAAATCGCGTACATGCATAAGACGTCAAGGTTTGAACATTATATTTTCAGCGGAGATGGAAATTTGTCGTGGTCGGAAGTTAAGGCGGAAATAGAAGGTGGGGATTTTCATGAACTGTCGCCTGTCGGCAGCGGCAAGGAGGTCGAGTTGATTACGTCAATCGGCAATACGCTATTGGTGTCCACCACAGGCGGGACATATTATTATCTTTGGAAAGATGAAAAATACACGCTGCTGGGAAACCACTTGCCCGAACTTGGGATGGAGTTTGGGCTTGTGGGGGAATGGGTTCAGTACAAAGACAGCCACACCTACCGCGACGATGAGAGCATATGGGATACGCTTTCTAATTTCAACGTAAGTTTGAGTGAGGGAACACAGAAAGCGTTTACCGAAGAAGTAATGGCGGTGGTGAACAAACTCATAGCGAAAGAGGGAACAGAAAAGGAAAAGTTTATCATGCCTTTCTTTGTTCGTTACGCCTATCGCCTTTACGACGGCTCGCTCACCATGCACTCTGCCCCGATACTCATGACACCGACATTGACGGATGCGCCACTGGCATATATAACGCGAATATGGCAAGACGGCGGCAGAAACCACCTGCACTTCTATTATAACGTAGGGGCGTACGCCTGCGACCTGCATGCGTGTGTGGAGGATGTCGCGAAGAAACGGCTTATGGGGTGGGAGGACATCGTACGTTCGGTAGACATATTCGTGTCGCCTCCGTTATATACCCACGACCAAAGCGGCAAAATAAAAACTTTCGGCATTTTGGATGAAAAACGCATCAATTTCATAGGCTGCAAAAAGGATAGTAGGTACGGCACCGACATACTTACTGGCGCGCTTTTGGAAAAAATGGTAAGGCCTGACGAAATGTTATTGTATGATGGTTTTTCCTGTTTTCCACAGTACGAAGAGATAACGACAATTGATTTCTACAATAAAGAGGGTAGGGTAACGATGCACGACGACAACGGTTCGCACAACCCTTGGAAAGGAATATACCATTTTGTGTTGCCCGAGACGGACTTTAAGGAAAAGGTACTGCGCAATTCGCAATTTTTCCTTATAAGCAGCATCCCAATAAAGGAATTGCCAACCCCTATTGGAAGCGGCGAGCTGGCGGAGATTATTAGGAAAGAAAAGGAACGGCAGAAAGAGCAGGGAGGAGCTTTTAAGAAACCATTCAACATCCCAAACCCATTTCAGAAGGTTAATTTACGAAAGGGAACTTTATCCTCTCTCGTAAATCGCGAAGCCATGTCGGATGATTACGACTCTCATGATAATGTGTGGGGTAAGTGTATGTATGTGTACAATTCAAGGTTGAACATGGCAAACATCAGTAAGGAGGCATTCCGTGGATTTCCTCTTAAACATTGTACGCAACACACGTCAGGCCGAATTATCAGCGAAGCTAATTACGTCATTACGGGTGAGCATACCGAACCTGACCCCGACCACCCTGGCGAGGACATGATTGTTCAGGATGGTGAGTGGACCACAGAAACCAAACTGTCAGGATTTGACGCTTTAAAAGTGGAGTATTATGCACGTAAAGACGGGCGTGAGGTTGTGTATTCAGGGTTCATCTATCAAGAATTTGCTGTCGCCATGCCTATATTATTCCTCTACCACACAGACCCAGACGTGTATGGAGCGAAGATTATAAGGCGTGTAGGACATTTCGATAGGGCTTACGACCTGCCGATGAGAAGACACGACTTTCTAAATGGCTCGTTTGCGTTCTCTTTGGAGAAGTCAAACGTCAACGAGTTTAAGCCGAAAGCAACAGACACTACGCCGTTTGTCTTGCACTTCCCAAGCAAGGTCTACACTTCCGAGGTGAACAACCCTTTCTTTTTCCCAGTGCGCAACATCAACACCATCGGCACTGGCGAGATACGCGGCCTTTCATCGTCAACAAAGGCCATATCAACAGGACAGTTCGGCCAGTTCCCCATGTATGCCTTAACCTCCGAGGGCGTTTGGGCGTTGGAGGTGTCCGCAACAGGCGGTTTTTCAGCCAAACAGCCAGTAACGCGAGACGTCTGCAACAACCCCTCTTCGATAACGCAGTTGGACAATGCCGTTATGTTCACGTCCGATAGGGGCATAATGCTGATGTCGGGCGGCGACAGCACTTGCATATCGCAGGTATTGGACAACCCAAACCCTTTCTCGCTGTCTTCGCTGCCGAATGCAGACAAACTCCCTGCGGTAGGGTGGATAGGCAAAGATGCTTTCAAGAGCATGCCTTTTAAAGAATACCTCAAAGGGGCGCGTTTCGCTTTCGATTATGTGGGACAACGCATTGCCGTCTTCAACCCCTCAACCCGTTTCGCCTACATGTTCTCGATGGACAGCAAGTCATGGGGCATGATGCCGTGCGACTGGCAAACAGCCGTGAATTGCTACCCAAGCGTGTTGGTGCAAAGCTCAACAGGTGACATATACGACCTTACACAAGAAGACTTGGACTATGTTGAAAGGGATGACAACATAAAGGCGTTACTGGTCACGCGCCCATTAAAGCTGGACGATGCCGACGCATTGAAGACGATAGACACGATAATACAGCGCGGCAAGTTCTTGCGACAAGACATGTCCAGCATCCTATACGGCTCGCGCGACCTTTACAAGTGGTTTCCCGTATGGTCTTCCAAAGACATGTACATGCGCGGTTTCCGCGGCACGCCTTACAAGTATTACCGCTTGGTGATTGGGTGCTTGCTGGAAAACGACAGCCGCATATCGGGATGTACCATACAATATTCCGCAAGGCAAGGCAACCAGCCGAGGTAGGCTTGTGCCGTAACAAAACAAGGGGAGGGCGTTTCGCAACGTCCTCCCCTTTCCAATTTCACTCTAAACTAAAAACTAACCAATTTTAAAAAATCACAACCAAAAAACATGTATGCTTAGAATGGGCTTTGCCCCAATCGCACGCGTGTGCGCCTCTTGTACAATATCTTCCTCATGCCTGCCTTGGCGTCTTCCATCCGTTCAAGCCACATGTTCCTTACGTCCGTGTGGGTGATGCCGAACCAGTCACTCAATACGCGGCACACCATATATTCGTGCAACTGCTTTTTCAACAGGTCTATGGTGGTTTTCGATACAGCCCAAGGCAGCACCATCTTTATGCGGTATGCCGCACTTGGGTCGTCCTTGACGTTCGTCAGCAACATGTCCTTTTCCGCCTCCTCCTTGGTATATGGGAAAAGGAACTCCACACATTCGGCGTAAGCTATGTCAAGCATGCGCTTTACCCTGTCCACGTTTCCGTCCTGCCCTATGTCAGTCACCATGTGGCGGTCGTGTTCGTCTTGGGGTTTCATTATGTCGCCCTCGATGTACGCGTAGTTGTTGATGTCGTACATCAGCTCCGAGACGTACAGCTGCAAGTCTACCTTTACTTCCTTATCTTCCGTTTTCATCATGGCGCGGTATATGTTGGTCTCACTCTCCTTGTCAATGCCTCCTTTATGATGCCGAGTTGCGATGTGGCCATGTTGTCGTACGCCTGTGCGTCCTCCTTGTTGGTAAGCATGTACCAGTCGCGCACGCAGATGTCAACCACATATTGGTGCATCGCAGCCGAAAGCGTTTCCCTCAAACTCTCATTGTAGTTGTTGGGCATCTTCAACACGAAGTCGTACGTGGCATGCTTGTCCAGTACATTTGCGCTTTGGTCTTGGCTGTCGGGCAGCACGTATTCGCCCACGGCCGTCTTCAACACGCTCATGGCGTTGATGATGCTGCGCGTTATTTGGTTCTCGTCTTCCTCGTCGTCACTGGCCTGCATGTGCGCAACATGCTCGTGGTTGTTTCCGTTGAGCGCGCTGCGGCCTGCTAGCCACGTCTTGTTCCTAACCTCGTACACGATTTCCGAAACGTGTAGTCTTATGCTAATATCCTTTGCCATAGTCACTCGTCTGTTTCTATATAGGTGTGCGTACTGGTTTTTTCTTGTAGTATAACTTCTGCAACGCCTCGGTCAGGAAAGCGGCAGCACCTTTCAAGTACGGCTCAACCTCTTCCTTGTCACCGAACGCGAACCACTTGCCCGTTATCGACTGCACGAAGTAGCTGTAAACGGAGTTGTTGATGCTCTCCGTAAGTCGTTCGTCATAGCTGTTGCCCATCTGCAACGTTATCTCGTAGTTGCGCGCAAGTTCAACGCCGTGGCTAATCTTCACTTCGCTGACACTTGAAAGAAATGGTTTCAGCGTGTCGGTAACCATGTCGCACGTCTCGTTCCAAAAACGCTCCAGCATCATTCGGTCTTCATCGGTGGTGAACATGCGCTTATAACTGGCCGTGTCCTCTGCGGTCATGGACTTCAACCCTGCATAACTAGTGGTCTTTGCCACCTCGTCATACACCTGCGCCTTGTTCACTGTTATCCTAACCTCTTTCATGATTGCAAAGATAATTGTTCGGCACCGTTTGCTCCACTTATCCGTATCATTCACACGTCGGCTGCGCGCCTGTAACTGAAATAATGCCACCCAAAGGCACGTACGGCCGTGTAGTATAGCAGGGCAACGCTCACCAGCCGCCAATGCGCGTAAGGCCTGCCCTTGCGCTTGTCCGCTATCGACAGCATGTTCAGGTACAGCGCGCGGTCTGCGCACCGCCTGTCCTCCTTGCCGCCGCCCCTCTCGTAGTCCGCATCATGCTCATAGCAGGCAGGATGGAACAGCTTTGCGTAAGGCGGGCGCAACCACCTTAGCAGCCCTTTCTCGCAGCCGCAACCCCTCATGGCTCGCCCCCTTCCTCTATCTTGTCGCGCGTAAGGGGCTTGTAGCCGTCTATAAGCCGCATTATCTCGCGGTCTTTCTTCGCCCACCACTTGTTGTAGGTGGCCATTAGGTGTTGCATTGCCGACACGTAGAACTCCGTCAGCTCGTCAATCGTCCTGAACTCCCAATATACTGGCGTATTCTCGTCTTTCCAGAACTTGAACGTCAGTGGGAAACTCTTTGCAGGGTTTCTCGCGGCGATGTCGAACGCCGCCTTGAAATTGAACTTGTTCTCGTAAGACAGGTACACGATAAGCCCCTTGTAGCGCATGCCCCATTCGCATTCCGCATCACATGCCGTGTCGTAGTGTTCGGTTATGAATTCCCTTATCTCGCTATCTGTCGGCCTATGGTCGAAGTCGGCGTACAGGCAAGTCTGCGTGCCGTCCTCTCCGCTCTCGCGCCCGAACCGCACGCGCCACACGCCGCGTATCGGGTCTATCTCCTCTATGCCTGCGGCATTGCCGCCCAGCAACTCCTTACTAACCTCTATCATACGTCGAATATCTTATCTTTCAATTTCATGAACTCGATAGGCAGCCGTTCCTCTTTGAGCTTTCCGTCAAACACTATGCGCAACGTTGTCGACCATCCGAATGTGTAGCTCGCCAGCGTTCCGATATTGCTTGTATTGCTACTATAACCTACAACTACCTCCGAATAACCCATGTTATGGCCGCACATCGCCGCCCAATATGTAGCACCAGTTCCGTTTGCCTGTCCCACGCGTGCCGTGTTGAGGTGCTTGCCCCACCATGTGCGGCGCAAAAAGGCATTGTTGACTTCTATATATCTCATGAACACGTGCTTGTGTTCCTTTCCGTCGGGCGCGATGGTACGCCAATCGGTGTGTGGCACGTTCGCGTTACGTGCTAAGGTCAGCGCGCCGCTGTCCTCCAACGCCTCCGCCGAAATGCCAGGCCAGTTCTCGTAACCCATCGCCCCGGTATTCTGTATCAGCACCTCTTGGCCGTCACTCTTAACAACGTAATTGTTATTGCCCTTATAAAGCACATCGCGCATTCCTGCCGGTGCGGTCAATCCGTTGGCGGCCGCATAATTCCAAGTGCCGAACACGGAAGTGCCATTGCGGCGGCCGTACTTGGAAACGAACAAGCCCACGAACAACGCCCAATATTCGGTCGAGCGCATGACGCGCTTGCCCACGGCGTATGCGTTGGCGTTCATGATATTCTGGTTGCCTGCATCGGGCTTGCCGCTCATTATAGCCCTGACCTTGCCGCCTACCTTTGTAGGTCGCGATGCGCTCACGAGCCGCGGCGCATGCTCAACCCAGTCGGGTTCGATGTCCGCAAGCTCCGCGCTGTTGGTAAGCACCACGTCAGTCCATACCGCCACATTGCAGATGGTGAACGCAAGCTTGACGGCGTTCTTAGGCACGTCGACAACAACGTACATGCCAGCATCGAAGTCGTCATCGCTCGTCACGACAGGCTCGCCCACCTTACGCCCGTTGGCATCGACAAACACGTTCGCCCTTGTCGGTGCTGTGCAGAACCGCACCCTCTTCCAGCCCTCCACGTCAATGGTACACACGGCATAGTCGGCCAACGCCTTGCGCAACACGTTGTCGCCGCTCACGAAGACCTCCTTGCCGTCCTCGTGAGCGGCCGCGGCCTTGATGGCCTCCAACGTTATAGCCTTGTGCGGCGCAACGCTCGGCCGCTCGGCATTGCTGCTCCACGCAATGATGTTCTTCTTGCCGAAGTAGTCGTTCACGCCCTTGTACCAGAAGTGCGGATTGTACACGAATATCTCGCCCTGTGCGCCGTCCAATACGGCAGGCGTGCCGTCGTGGAAGTAATTGCTATCGTCGTCGCTAAGTTGGCAGAACGTCATTTCGTTGTCCGTCCTGTTTCCCAACTGGTCGTACTTGGTCATCTTGGCCAACACGCGGTGCCGCGCATCCAAAATGGCCTGCACGTGTCCGCTAGGGCGGTAGGTGTTGTTGTACAGCAGCCCCGTCTTGTTGTCGTGATTGCTCACGTTGGCATCGTTGGCCACCTCCACCCACTGGCCGCCGCGCTGTACCGCATCCGTCAGCTCAACAATGGTGTATTCGGGCTGCCTGATGTCCAGTCCGTCGTAATAGGCGGTCAGCGCGTTGTAGTCGTCCTTACCCATGTAGTTCGTGAGCTGGTATCTGCCCAACACTCCGCCCCTGTTCGGCCGCGGCTCTCCGCTTGCGGTCATGCCGCCGATGCCTGCGCGCATCCATTGCAGCAGGTCTTGGCCGTCACCTACCATATTGGCGCGCAGCCTTAGCCACTTCACATTCGCCCCAGCCGTCAACGCCTCCTTGACGATAGCCACGGCATCAAGCCCTGCGCAATTCTCTATGCGTATGGATTGCAGCGCGGCGATGTTGGCGAACTCCAACCCCTCGCGTTTGAGGTCGTGCAGCGAACGCAACGACAGGTTCGCGAAGTTGGCAGGCAGCACCAACTTACGTATCGGGCTACCCTCGGCAAGGTTCATCGAGGTCAATGCCGTGCAGCCGCTTGCGTTCACCTCTTCCAGCAGGTTACAGCCGCTTAGGTCGATGCCAGGCAGGTTTATATAATTGCGCATGTCCATCACCTTCAGCATCGGTAGCTTATTGCCCAATGCAAATTCCGTTAAGGCATACTCCTTGCCGTCACGTCCCAACACGAGCGTTTCGAGCCTTGGTAGTCTTGGCAGCGTAAGGTCGGTAAAGCCGCCCCATTCGCTAAGGTCTACCTTACTGGCATGCTCGCAACCGTACAAATGGAAGATAGTGCCGATATTGGCCGTTTCGCCATACGTGTAACTGAACTCCTCACCCTTGGCCACTTTCTTGTGGATAAGCTCCGAACCCTCGCGCACGAACGACATATACCAGTCGCGGCCGCTCCATGCGCGGACGGTCGCGCCTGCTGCCGAATTACCCTTAAAGGCAAGGTCGGTACGCGTGTAGTTGCCCGTGCGGTAGCGTGCATCGAACAAGGCCATGCGGTTTTTAGTCCACCAAAGGCGGTGTGCCTTACGGCTGCCCTGCATGGCCTCCAAGAATGAATACGTCTTACCGCCAACGCCTATTGTCTTGGCGCGCACGTACTTCATTTCGCCGTCAAGGTTGTACAGCCTTGTACAGAACATATCGGCCTGTTCCTTGTCGAAGTACCTGTATATGAGTTCGTCGCTCATCTTGGCGCGCAACTTCCTATAAGCATCTTGCAGCTCGTCCCCGAATTGCGTACGCAAGTTGTTCCACAGCACGCTGTCGTGACCTGCAAAGGCGTACACCCTGCGGCCGCCTACGCTCAACTCGTCATCCAGCGTATTTTCGTCAACCCACCACGGATATTTGTTTCTGGAGTCGTTACGAAGACCCTTCATGGTGTCGTTGTCGTAGTAGATTAGGAAAGCGCGTACCTTACCCATAATCGGGTGGTCGCTGGCGTTCGGGTCGTAGAAGAAACAGATCATCACGTTCTTCACACGCTGGTCCACACACGCATTGATGTCGCCAAGCATGTAAAACGCGCACAAGTAAGGCACGTTGAAGTAGTCCGCCAACTCCTTGGCGAACTTCTGTGGATTGTCCTTTGTCGACTTCACCCACTCGACAACAGCCTGCAAGTACTTGGGTTTCTTCTTACCTGCCTTGTATTTGGCATTAAGTGCATCATCATCGGGGAAACGTGCCTCGAAGACCTTCATCCACTTGGGCGTGCCGTCCGTGTCCTTGACGTCGAAGTCGGCATCAAGGAAACTTCCCATCGGATAGTCGTTGTTGAGGACTTCCCAACACTCGGTGGGGTTCTTGCCGCCGAACAACGTACGCACCCACTCGGCATCGTGGTAGCCTGGGATGTCCCTGAACCCGAACACCTCCTCGGTACTCTTGTCGTTGTTGAGGTTGAACTTGCCCACGAACGTAGGCTCGTCGTCCTCCGTGGCGCGGTAGAACAGCAGGCACGGGAAACCGTCTACGGTGGTGCGTATGTCCTTGTCGTAACCGCTGGCGTACTTCTGTGCAGGCGTAAGGTAGCCTGCCGCTTTCAACACGTCGTTGAACAGCCTTGCCGCACCAGTGTTGTGTGTGCCGCTACTCTCGGCATAGTCGGCCTTGGCGCACCAGCAATCGACGGCCGCGCTCTTCTTGCCGCCGCTGCCTGCGAAGATGCCAATCTTAGGTTTGCTCAACTTCGTGCCGCCGCGCCCCTGCGCGTCACACCCTTGCCAAATTTCGGGAGCAACCTCCGTAACGCTTGCCTTGTCCGCTTTCTTTGAATACAGGCGGTAGTTCTTTGTGGGGTACGCCAATGACGAAGTGCCTTGCAACCTGATGTGTCCGCCTACCACGCGGAAGTTGCGCGTGGGGTCGTTCGGGTCAATGAACAGCCAGCCGTCTACGGGGTACTTGCTCTTCTTGTTGTTGTTGATGGCGGCTTGCAGCATCGTGGGGTTGCCGTTGTCGGCCTTACCCGTCACGATTATGTAAGGCAGTTTCGACTTGGCGGGGCTGACGTTGCCCTGCTCGTTGAGGATGTCGTTTGCCGCATATTCGCGCATCAGTTCCTCAACGTTTCCGCGGTCGAGCATGTCGGCCGTGCGCATCTGCTCGGCGGTAAGGTAGTTGGTGTAGCCGCGCATGGAGAACACCTCCACGTGGCACTTATCCGAACCGATTACGACATTTGCAGGGATAGCCTGCCTTACGCTGTCGCCGCCCTCTTTCTGCACGCCGCCCGCGTTCTCCCCGTTGATGAAGACGTACATCATGTTGGCGTTTACGCGCTCGTCCTGCGTGCTGTCCGCCTTCAATGGGGGATAGCTAACGAAACCTATGTTGTATATCTCACCCGTGGCGAATTTCCTCGCCACCTCCGCGCCTCCTGCACTGACGAACCGCGCCTCCTGCGTGGTTATCTCAAAGCCGTGGTTTGCCCCGTCAAGGCAGCGCACGATAACTGCATCGTCGTCCACCACGTCCGTAACGCGCAGGCGGATGCTGAACGCCATCGCATCGGTGGCCAACGGCTTGTAATCGACACTGGCGCGCGCCCTGCCCGTGAGGTGCAGCGCACCGCCCATCCAGCCGTCACCGCCCCATTTGAAACCGCTTAGCTTGGTGGACACGCCCTTGTACTTCCACTCCTCGCGGTTGGTATCTTCGTTGCTCCTGCCTGCCGCGCTTAGCTTTAACGCCATATTGTCGGTAGGCTCGGTTATGTCCAGTTGCGATGCCCCGACACGCAGCCCATACGTGTATGTGGTATTGCTGCACGTAACCTTACACAACGTTTCCCCGTCTGTCGTGGCGGTGTTCGAATACTCCACGCGCACGAAGTCGAGGTGGCGAGAGGAAACCACCTGCGTTCCCTCCGTGATGGTTACGGGCTTGCCGCCTGCACCCCATACGGCGTAAGGCAATTTATAGCTGCCGAACTTCGGCACTTCTATGTAGGGGCGGCTGCCGCCGTCGGGGCTGCCAGTGTAGCCCGAACCCTCGGCGTAGTCAAAGCGCGCCGCCACAATCGGCTTGTCGTTGCCGTTCTCGCGAACCGCGATGTCGAAGTATATGACGTTACTCTTTATCAGGCCGCTGGGCAGTTCCAATTCGGCCACCAACGCAACGCCGTGGCTGCCATGCCCCATCCGTGACGTGTCGATGCTGAACGCGCCGTTGGCACTGCTGGCGTTGATTGTCCTGTCCTCCGTGTCGATGCCGTCAACGAAACAGCGAAGTGTCTTCTGTCCGCTGCCAGTAAGAGCGAATGGCACGCTCACGCGGTCGCCGCGCGTTATGTCCGTGGCGATGTCAAAGCTTGATGCAAGGGTAAGCTGTACGGCCGTGACCGTCCATGTAAGAGAACTGACCTGCTTGCCCTCTTCCTCGCCTGCGGTCACTTTCATGCGTATTGTATTAGTGCCAACGCCTATGTATTTGGTAACGTCTATCGTGTGAACGTTGCCTGCCTGCAACTGCATCTTGATGACGTTCACGTTCGCCCCACGTATGACACTAATCTCCGCCGTGGCTGGCGTGCCTGTGCTGTTGCTGGTAGACGTGTCGACATGGTCGTACCTGAATTGCAACTTGACCTCCGAGCCTGCCTTGGTGGTAAGGCTGCCCGTAATGCGTTCCAGCACAATTTTTGTTGCCGCCACGTTTCCGCCACCGCCGCCGCCGCTGAATTGTTCGGTTGTGGACAATTCTTCGTCGTTCTCGTCTAAAAGTGATATTGAGAAAGCCTTGTCGTTGCCGTTCTCAATGGTATTGAGGCGCAGTTTCTTGCCTGGGTTGATGTTGGCCAACGCCGCGGCGATGGCCTTGCCCTGTACGGGGTTCGTCCCGTCTTGTGTCAGCGTTTCGTCAACGTCTATTGTCGGTATGTTGAGTTGTATCTTGCCCTCCTTGTCGGGTTCTAATACTTCTGTCTTAGTGCCTTTAACAACCTCCAACTTTCTGACGTTACCAGTTCCACCACCTCCAAATGGTTTCCAGTTGGAGGGGTTTACCCATATTTCATCATTTCTTAGTCCGTCTTCTCCACCGACATATTGTTTGGTCTCTTGTCCATTGCGAGTTGTGGCCGTAACCACATACCCAAGCTTTCTCTTTCCTATGGGGACTGAATGCGCGGCCTCAATAAAGTCCGAGAACACAACATTGCCGTTACTGGCCGTTGCGTTGTATGTGTTACCTCCGCTTTCCAAAGCTTCGTCTGGCAATTGGTTCGTAGGTATCTTGCCATGTTCGTTAAGTTTTGCTATGCCGCCTGCCTTTCCCATCTGTTGGCTCATTTCCAGTAAGGCTCTGTTGGCAGTATTTGCCGAGGCATCCGCTACATCAGCCGTGGCTTTGGCATTGTTTGCCTTCTGTTCTGCGGCCGCCGCCGCATTCTTTGCATCTTCGGCCGTCTTCTTCAATGCGTCCACGCTGCCTTGCACCTTATTGGCTGCCGCTTGTGCATTGTCGGCTTTCTTAACCGCCTCGGTTATGGCGTTGGCATCCAGCTGCCCAGCTCCGCCTGTCGTGCCTGTCGCTTTCCATTCGCCTGCCTCGTTGCAACGCCACAAGGCACCTGGTATTGCGTTTCCCACAACAGCCCACATCCCAACTTCGGGTGTAGGGTGAGCCTTACGCAAGGCCTCCTCTGTGGGATAAAGGCCGCAGTTGGGTATCTGCATGCCGTCATTGAATATGTGGCCTGTAACGGTCAGGTTCTTTTCGACAATCATGTCGCCGTCAACAACTTTGGTTGTACCGCCGCCGCTCTCGGTGACGTTCTCCGTATTCTCCCAAATTTGTTCGTACTTGTTCCAGCGGTGCTTGACTACGCCTATGGTAACGTAGTCGCCCTCCTTGCCGCCCTCTGGGTAGCGTTTCCACACTTCGCTGATGTTCTTGAATGTGCCTAAGTCGTTGATTTCCATTTTTGCCGTTTTTCGTACCTGACCATTATGAATTTATTAAAAGATGATGTATGTCACACCAACGCCAACATACGGCTCGAATAATTTAGAGTTAATGCCATAGCCATATCCTGCGTTGATGCCGATACCCCAGCGGTTGGGGGGCTTGGTTACCGTGCGCTCGATAGTGCGTGTGGTGTACACCATCTTGTTGTACGTGTGTATGCTGTCCAACGATGGTTTGTAACCGCTTACCCAAGCCGTATAATTGCTGTCCCTGTACATTCGTTGGGTGATGGGTAACGTAACATCAATACTATCAGAGCCTTTTGTCATTTTCGTGACCTCACGAAAATGCTCCCTTGGAACTCTCGCCTCCTGCCACTTTACGATAGTATCATGGACAGGTTTGGGAGTTGCCGCTCTGATGGTGTCGTACTTCGTCACCACCTCCGTCTTTGTGCGCTCCTTTACTTGCACCTCTCCTTTTTTGCCTCTGCCGAGGATAAACCCCAGCACGAGGGCGGCAAGCAGCAATACCAATATTAGAATATTCTTTCCTTTCATACCTACACAATTTCAATGAATACTTTCTTTCCTCGCTGCACTTCCGCCGCCATTGCCCGATATAGCCTATCGAAAGTGCTGCGGCTCTCAACGAGCTGTCCCTTAATCTTGTTAAGACCTACAAGGATGCACCCCTCCGTGTCTTCGGGGGTGTTCCCCGAATGGATGCGTACACCCTCAAAGCCTTTCACGTTCATGAGCAGGGGCATCACGCGCTTGAACCTTGACGACATCGTGAGACTTACCTTGTAAGTCCCTCGCGGTATGGCCGTCCTGCCCTTTACTTTCTTTTTGAGAATTTCGGCAGTTGACATGTTGTCGTTAAGTCCGCGGTTGGTGTCTTCCAACGTGTCGCAGAAATACTCACCATCAACGAACAGATGTCCGATAGTATATGTTTCCTTATTTGCCCTTGTCCTTAATGTTAATTTCATTCTGCACCTCCTTTCACACTAGTCCGATGATTGAGCCACATGCAGCACCAACGATGTCGGCCTTGATGTCGCCCCAATCAAACTTTTCTTTCTCCTTGAACTTATCATTCAATTCTTTGCCGATGCCCACCGCCAAACTTACGCCAAAGCCAACGCCAGCGGATAAAAGGCATCCTGCGCCACACCTGCGCAAGCATCGCGTGGTGATGTCGGCAAGGACAAGGGATGCCGTGACGTGCATCCACTTGTCCGAACCGAACTGGGCTAACCTTTCTGTCAACTTCATAGCAGTAAGCAAACGAATATCGCCACAATGGTTGCCGCTAACGCCAACACGGGATTGCGCCAGTCGTAACGCTTTTCCTTTGACATCACCGCACGGATGGCCTCTAAGAAACCGCATTGGATGATGCACACCACAATGGCGAACACCCAATTGAACTCCGCATCTTTCTCGGTCAGCATCGCAACAAAACCGAACAGCAGTCCCAGCAGCACGAACACTACCTTTGCCACGCTAAAATACTTCTTTAAAAATTCCTTAACCTTTTCCATTTTTGCTATTGTTTTTGTTTATGTTATCTTTCGTTCCCTCTATCTTCTCTGCCCCGCTCTTCATGTACTCGCTTAGGTATGGTATCTTCTCGACCATCTTCAACGAAAGAACCCAGTAAAGGAAGTTGAAGAACTTCCACATCGGGCTGTTTGTCACTAAAATCCTACATACGTTCTTCAATATGTTCACTCCGTAGAACCATACGGCCATAACGCACATTATCCGTATTCCAGTAACCGCCTCTTCCGCGTTATGCAGAAAGTAGCCCACGATGCACATGCACGCCGCAATGACGAAAAACACCAATATGTGCAAGAAAAACGTCCTCGCCTTGCGCCACTCCCAGGCGTTGCCCTTTACCACGTCGTCAACTACGCCGAACACGAAGTTGATGAGGAACAGCAGGAGCATGCCCTGCATGAAGTCGGCAATAGGCACGAGCCGTGAAAACAACCAGCTGCCAAGAACCATTAGAATTCCTCTTAATTCGTCTATCATATCAAAAATACTTTATTGTTCCAACAATGTCTTTACCTTTGCGCCAAGTCCCGTTGCGGCATCTGCATTGCCGATGCTCAAAGCGACATTTGCCGCCGCCTGATATACGATAGGGTCTATAAGTTTCTCGCACAGCTCCATGTTGCCGCCGACCACCTTGGGAAACGGCAGGTAACGTGCGCGTTTCACATAGACGTTTTCGCCTGCCGTGCAGCTGAAAAACTCCAATACCTGCCCTACGGGTTGCGTAACGATTGCCACCACTGGACTTTGGGGGTTGCCCCTAACGCCTGGGTAGCGGCTGTGCTGCACCTCATAGAGAGGGTCGTCTTCCTTTATTGCCTTGCTCACGGCGAAACTCCAATCGCTCATCCTGAACGAAACCAAGCGCATGAAATCTTTCGGCAAAGCGATGAAACCGCTACCATAGCCAACTGCGCCATGCCAACCGCAACTGCCGCTAAAGTCCTTTCCACCGTCAAGTAGGTGCGCAGGTGCGCTGTTCTCCACAATACGCGCGGCAACAGGCAGCTCTTCGGCAATGATGTCGTCAAGCGAAAGCGTGTCGACGTCGCCCAACGCTGAAAGTTGTTCGTTAACCATGTTCTGGTCTAGTGCTATGCGAACGCGTCGTTTCAGTTCTGCTATGGAACACTTCTTCATCACTCGCCGAATTTTAGTCCTCTTCCAACTCCTTACAGCCTTTGAAACGTACACCAACATGCTTGGCCGCATCAAGGATGTTCCTTACAGTCTTCAACGCACGCGCCGAATAGCCGTGGTTGTCCATGAGGTACTGCTTGGCATCCTCAATGCACGTAACCTCAACTTCCGTAATTTCGGTTGGTTCTGCATCTGCCTCCGCATCATGGGAAGTGTCTTTTGCTGCACGAACTTTCGCCATTCGCTCGGCGCGTTCCTCTTCGGTCTCCTCTGCCTCTTGCGGATTGCGGTCGTCTTCCAACTCTATCACGCTTAGGATTTTTATGCCGCCTTTCAAGAACAAGGGGCAGTGTTCTATCGCGTGCTGGAAAATCGGCTCTGAGGTCGTGAACTGCGCAGGGGTGTTGCCGTAGCCCGTAGACGCACCGCCCGAAAAGATGACGTTTAACGATGCCTTTCCCATTATGATGGTTATCTGTCTCTCGGCGTAGTTGTCTATGCCGTATGTCTTTTTGTATCTTGCCATATTGCTGTCTTTCTTTCAAAAAGGGCGAACGGCACTTGCCGTCCGCCCCACTTCTAAACAATTAATTATGAAAACAGAATAATAAGTGCCTGCTTTACTTGGCGGTCAGTTCTGCGGAATATTCCATCCACTTAGTTCCCTTGTAGAGCCATAGTTCACCTGCCTTAGCACCCTTGGAGATGTCTTTCACATCTTTCATGAGGTAGTATATCGTGCCGTCAACCAGGTCTTTGCCAGTCGGAACGGTGTCCTTATCCCACATCACGTAACCGGGTGCGGCCGTCTCTCCCTCACCGTCAATCCAAATATGGCAAGTACCCTTCAAGGCAGGAGCCTCCCAAGTCAACAATCCGTTTCTCTTAGCCTCCTCGCCCTCGACGTCCTCGCTGAATGAGTGTTCTTGCGAGTACACGTAGTGTACGACCCTGTCAAGGCAGATGAGCGCACCGCTGTTGCTCCATCCCATCTTGTCCAAGGTAGGCTCGTGCTTGATGTCGAAGTCGCCGAATACGGTGTGAACGCGGGTAACGACCCACCCGATGGTGTTCTTCTCAACCGAAATCTTAATTTCGGGATGTTTCGAGTAGTCAATACATTGCAGTTTCTCCAAGAGGTTCTTGCCTGCAAGTAGGATGCCACCGCTAGGCTTGTCCTCACCCGTGTTGTACATCTTGGACAAGGCGATGAACTTCTCCACAGTCCAAACTTCGGGTGCTTGCAACTCGCGCTTGAACATCCACCGAATACCCATCGAGAAGTATACCATCTGCATGCCCATCTTGCCAGTGTCGCGTTTGAGGATTCCCAGCGCACCGCCCCAGAACGTGCGGTTGCCCTCCAACTTATACTTCTTAATCTGCTGCTCGGCAATAATGGCATGTGCAAATGGAATGCGTTTCCTTTGCGCATCGAGGTAGTTACTAACCACACTGTTCATACCGCGTTTCTGCAAGTAAAGGCGAACGGGTTGCGGCACGAACGTGTCGGGTTCAACGTGCTTTTGGGTTTCGTAAAGGGCGTTGCCCATGATGATAACTTCCGTGCCTGCTGGGATGGCTGGGGTGGTACACACTTCATCAGTAGATGCCGTCCTGGGCCCGTTTACCGCTGTCACGATAGGGTTGTTGGTGGCATTGTCGCGCCCTAGGACATACAATTGGAGGTCTTGGCCAGGCATGATGGTCTTGCCGTCAGGCGCATAACCATCAACGCCTTTCAACAAAAGCGTACCGTCAATACGGGGAATGCCCTGGTCTTTGGGCGACAGCGGTAGGATAAACTGATTAGTATCTTTCTTCTCCACCTTGTCATTAGTGGTAAGCTTAGAGCGCGGCTCGTCGATGATGTAGTGGTCAACTACTGGGCTCTCCACCTTGACCTTCTTCGCTTTCAGCACAATTTGCATGAGGGGCGTATCGCCTGCATCACACGCGAACAATTCCTCATCGATGTCGGGTTGGATAAGGTTGCCGCCGTCAATGCCGCCCGTTGCGTTCGCCATCCCCGACACGGTGCTGGCTTGACCGTTAAGTTGGGACTCCACCCCTGCGCTACCAGGCGCAGGAGTGTTCGCTCCCGTCATTAATCCGATTTCTTGGCCTTCAATCTTGGCCACTTTTTGCTCTGCCATTCTCTTTCAAATTTTATACATTATACTTTCAAACGTCCGCCTCAATGAGGTTTCCTGCACTTATGCCGCCAGTAGCGTTCGCTATTCCCGATACGGTCATCGCCTGTCCGCCTAGTTGCGACCTTACGCCCGCACTTCCTAAGCCAGGCTCGCTATTCCCCGTAACGAGGATGGTCGTTTGCCCATCGAGTGGAGTTATCCTCTTAATCGCCATGCAATATTCTTCTTGTTGTAAAAAACACGACTAACGTGCCTGTCTCGCTATGTCAAAGATTGTCTGCGGTTTCTTGTCGTTTTTCTCCTTTACGCCATTCTTGCCGTCAAGGTGCGGCAACCCGTCCCCTGCGCCTTTCTTGCGCAACTTCTCTTCTATCTTGGCGTTCCTGCCGCGCACTTCTCCCTCTTCACTGGCTACTGCCACATTCTCATCGTGATGCAACGCCTTACGTGCCATTTCTATGCTTTCGGGGGTGAATTTACCCACGATGCCATCCTTGACGATGTTTGCCAAGAACTGCACGGTTTCGGCTATTTCCTCGTCAGACAAGCCGTCTTCCTCTTGCAGCTTGTCCAAGTAGTCAAGGGTTTCTGCAAGATTGGCGTTGTACTCTTCCTCCAAGTCCTTTTCTTTGGCTACACGCTCAACGAACTTTTGGTTTGCCTCGGATAGCTGCTCGCGCAGTGCGGGGTCGTCAAGAGCCTCGCGGAAATCTTCCTCGCCGAAACGCTCGATAAGGGCGATAAGCGGGTTTTTCCCCTCTTTCCAATCAACCAAGAATGATGCGCTGCGAGGGTCGCTGGTGAGCAAGTCAGCAAACTTACCCTCACGTTCCTTGTAGCCGTTCAATTCCTCGTCACTTGCATCGTAATCGTCGGAGATTTGCCCGAAAAGGCTTTCATCGTCCGAAAAATCTTTGTCGGGATATTTCTTTGCAAGGCGTTCCATAAGTAGTTCGCGCTTACTTCTATTGTCTTGATTTACAACCTCTTCCATCGCAATATTTTTTGTGCATTACTATTTCTCTCGCAAAGATACGATGCCGAGTTACTTTGCGCTTTTTATTTGTTTATGCCCATTTCGTAACTTTGCGATAAGCAGAAAACTTTTTTACCTCATAAAGTTTTCTGCGTGAAATTCCAAACAATCTGTTAAACCAAAAATGAAGTGGAATGAAGAGGAAAGGTAGTGAGTTTGAGTATCGGCAAGAATTGGAAAGCGATTTGATAAGGGCTTTCAGGGAGAGCTTGCTGAAAGCGGAGTACATAAGGATGGACGACATCTATGCAAATGTGGTGGAGATGCCGTGCAGTCGCTTTTGGGTCAGTGAGACACGAGCTAAAATCGTGTTGGCGGAGATGATGCGCGGCGACACCCTGCCCAACATGGGTGAGATGAAACGAGAAATGTACATGGAGATTTACAGGCGGCTAAAAGTGTTCATGGCGGAACATCCGTCAATGTCGTTCAACGATTGTGTCTTTCAGGTGCTTAAACAGCAAGCACCGAAATTCTATCTAAGGCCAAATTCGGCACGTGTCATAATTTGCAGGATAAGGAGAAAATGGGCGAAAAGGAAAGAGAACGTACAACTGAGGGATATGATAACGCGGTAGCGGAAATCATCAGGGAGAACGAGCGGCGAAACGCGGAAATCAACGCCCCGTTCAACCCCATCACGGGTGAAAATTCGATATTGGAAAGGGAGGAAGTCCGCATATCTGACTTTCCCCTTGTCCGCCAATGGCTGCCTAAGTCAATGATGAAAGTCCCACTTGTGCAGCTTATCGTAAAGCACGGCTCGATAAAGGACTTCCTGGAAAAGGAACTTTGCGTGGAGTGTACGGCCGAGGAGAAACACAAGGTCGTGGAGCAGTTCACGCGAGTGCGTTACGAACACGACTTCTGTTTTTGGGCGGCCGTGCTTGCGTTCATCAAGCAAAAGGGCGGCGGATTGGACGTTCGTTTCGTACTCAACCGCCCACAACGCAGGCTCATAGCAAAGTTTGAGCGCATGCGCCTTGCTGGTAAGCCTATACGTGTGATATTACTCAAAGCTAGGCAGTGGGGAGGCTCAACGGCAACACAGATATACATGGCGTGGTTGCAGCTGCTGCACCAAGTGGGGTTAAACTCGCTCATCGTAGGGCATCAAAAGGATGCCTCGATAGAGGTTAAGGACATGTTCGACCGCCTCATCAACGCATATCCGATAGAACTGCTGTACGGCTTAGGAGAGAGCTACAACGCCAACGAGCCGAAAATTGTAGGTGTGGGACAGAGCGGAAACATCCACCGAATACCACAGCGGAACTGCAAGATAAAGATTGGCACGGCGGAGAAACCCGACTCCGCGCGTGGCGGCGACTACAACCTTGTGCATTGTACGGAGGTTGGGCTTTGGAAGACGACGGAGGGGAAAACACCCGATGAGATTATACGCTCCGCATGCTCTGGTATCTTATTGAAAGCCTACACGATGATTGTGTATGAGAGTACGGCAAACGGAACGGGCAACTTCTTCCAACGCGAATACGATGCGGCTAAGAAAGGAATTTCTCAATTCTCCGCGCTGTTCATCGCATGGTTTGAAATCGAGCAGTATGCAATACCATTTGAGAATGAAACGGCAAAGGTGGAGTTCGCCACGCGATTGTATGCCAACCGCGACAACGACTTCACGGCATCGAACCGCGAGGAAAGCGGACAATACCTTTATTGGCTGTGGAAAAAGGGGGCGACGTTGGAGGCAATCAACTGGTACGTGCAGGAGCGTTCGAAGTATGCAGACCACGGCGACATGGCATCCGAATATCCGTCTGACGATGTCGAGGCGTTCGTTCATTCGGGTGCGCGCGTGTTCGACAAGTACAAGGTGGAGGAACTGAAACCAGCATGCCGCTCGCCAAGATATGTGGGTGAGGTATACGGCGATGCACAGGAGGGCGAAGAGGCGTTGAAGAACTTGCGGTTCGCGCAAGGCGCGCAAGGGCTGCTCTCGGTGTGGAACTTGCCCGACATTTCGGCAACGGAAAAGGTTACGGAGCGGTATTTGGTGGTGGTCGACATCGGCGGCCGCTCGAAAAAGGCGGACTGGTCTGTGATAACGGTCTTCGACCGCGTATTCATGGCCGATGGTGGCAAACCAGTAGTCGTGGCTCAATGGTACGGACATGTCGACATGGACATACTCGCGTGGAAAGCCGCACAGATAGCGGCCTTTTACGACAATGCGCTGCTCGTCATCGAGAGCAATACGCTCGAAACGAAAGACAAGGAACGGCAGGTTGACGGCGACCTGTCCCACTTTATCCTAAACCAGATAAAGGACGTATATCCCAACCTGTATGCGCGCAGGCAAAGCGAAGACGATATAAAGGAGGGGCGACCAAAAAAATATGGTTTCCACACCAATGTATCAACAAAACCAATGGTTATTGCTACACTCATTAAAGTAGTGCGCGAAAATCTATATGTTGAGCGTGACGAACGTTGCCTGGACGAATACCTCACTTACGAACGCAAGAAGAACGGTGCGTATGGGGCTATCGTTGGCAAGCATGACGACTTGTTGATGACACGTGCCATAGGCCTGCACATCTGTTTCTTCGAGATGGGGTTGCCTAAGTATGTGGACTTGACCAAGCCACGGACGACAAGGAGGAAAAAAGTCGTTTCGGCGGCAACCATCTAAAACAATAAAGGCCAACACGTATGTTGGCCTTTATTGTTGTCACTATCATGCGGTCTGCTGCATCGGCGGTTGCCCTTGCGGCGGTTGCGGCATGGGCAGCGTTCCTTGCTCCCCAACCATCTGTTGCACCTGTTCCTGTTGCCTGCTGTTGATGCTTTGCAATAGCTGGTCTGCAAATGGGAAATCGCCGTTTTCCAACAGCTCTTGCAAGCTGATTTGGCCACTCTGCCACAACTGCATGATGAAGTCGTTTGCAATCTGCCTGTATGCAGGCGTAAGCGTGCTTTCTGTGATGCTCAAGTCGAATTCCACGTCACGTATGCGCTCTGGGTCGTATATGGTAAGCGCACCGCGCCTGCCTGCGATGTTGAACACGCGCTTGCTGTCGTAGTATTGCTGTATGTTCTTGACATCCATATAGGCCGCATTCATCACGAAGTCGCCGAAACTCTCCAACAGGTCGCTTAGCGATGTGGTAGCGTTCTGTGTCTGCTGGGCGTAAAGACTGCCGCTGGTGCCGCTATACCCAGGCTTGCCCTGCAACGCACCGTTCACACCCGATATGTCCTCGAAAAATTTCAGTTGCAGGTTTAATAGTCCGTCAATGCCGATATTTGTATTATTGTTTGAAAGCTGTTGCGGCATCCTATCTGTCCCTTTTGTCTTAATGGCAAGTATTCCATTGTACCTGTGCCATTCGTCCGCTACCTCTTCCAAGCTCACGCCGTCTGGCAAGTTCTCTTCGGGGAATAGCAGCAATCCTTTTGCGCTGGCGCGCATTATCCAGTCGTACATCGTTATGAGGCGGTTTGTGTACCGCTGCTGGTCTATGACGTCCGCCACAAAGGAATGTATCTCGCCGTCAATGAAAGGATATGCCTTGAACACATAAGGGTGTCCCTTGTGCGCGAATGGCGTTTCCCCCTCTTTGAGGATGTCGCCGAACGGGCTAAGGTAGTAGAAATACCAATAATCGTCGACGAACCACGTTGCCTTAATTAGCGGAATGTCGTCAATGTCCATCCCAAAGCGCGTGCCTCGTTCTATTCGGCTGGCGTTCTCCAACTCAACCATTTCCTTGTAGTCCTCAACGTCTATCTTGTACACGTCACCAGTGTTCGGGTCGTGGCATCGGTAACGAGGCTTGCTTTCCTTTCGCCACACTTCGACAACCCTGCAAAGGCTCTGTTCGGTAGGCATTAGGAACGACATGTTTTTTAGTTGCGGCATGCCGAACGAATTGTAGAACGAAACCACGTTCTCGGCATCGCGCGCGCCTGCATAGATATTGGCAAGCTTGTTGTAGTCCTCTGGCGTTTCGGCGAATTGTCCGCAGAGGGTCTGAAAACTCACGTCGTGTATCTCGCCGACACAGCTTGCATCCCATCCGCGGAAGTCGCGCATGTTGGCATCCACGAAGAAATTGTTCGGCTGCACATAGTCCGTCCAGCAGTCCAGTTTCTCGTTGCGCCAACCATACCACTTGCGATGCACCACCAGACCGCTTATGAGGAACTCTTCCATCGAGCGCGCATACAACTCGTTCATGCGGTTTTGCTGCATGTTGTATTGCAGAACGGTACTCATCGTTTCGCCAATCTTCTGCTCCTCGCGGTCGCGCGCGGTACAGGTCGGCTCTTTGCTTTGGTTGCGGTATACGCCCAACACGTTGCGCACGAGCCTGCGTATGAGGTTGTTTTTAAGGGGGATGTTCCCTTGTTCCTTGATGTAGTCTTCCTCCGTCATCGTCTTGCCGTCAACGGTAATAATGTCTTTCCACTGTTCCCCATAGCAGTACCGCTTGCACCGTTCGCGGTTCTCACGAAACTTGTGCATGTTGAACCAGTGCTGTTGCGCCTGCATCAACACGCCGTACGCCCTTTGGTCTCCGTCGCGACTTTTGGCATGCTCTATGCTGTCCATGTTCTCCTTGCGCGGCATGACCTTACGCATCGACATCAGTCTTTTTGCCATATACTTATACCTTTCGTTTTACGTGCAAAAATAACAAATCGCCCACCATCCCTCCCTTTATCCGTAACGCGCCGTCACTTCACCTCGCGCAGCTTATTGACCACTTCCTTGCGCAAGTCGGATATTTGCTTGTCGATTTCGAGCGTGGCATTAGGGTCTCCTTGAACCTCTTTCCTAAGCTTGCCGAGACGGTCTATGTCCTTTGAATATTCCTCGAATATGAGGTAGCGCGCGTATTCGGGCTCGTTGTACATCAGGTTTATCTTCTCGATGTACTTTTCAGAGCCTTGCTCCGCCTCGCGCTCGTAGTTGCGCAACAGCTTTTTCGTATGGTCGTGTTCCTTGCTGAACTCGAAATAGGCATTGTTAATCGCACGTTCTTTTGTCCGCTCATCGCCGTACGCATAGAGACGATTTGCAAAAGGTATGTCCTTTGTCTCAACAGGTTGCGCGCCGAACGGCATCTTTACCGTCTTCACCACCTTGTCCATGAACGAATAGTAACCGCCCAACATTCCTTTCATGATGTATTCTATCTGCGCAGGGTTCAAGTCTATCGCTCCGCCAGTGTAGTCATCGCCGCCCGTGTTGTCGCTAAGCCACTTCGTGACGGCTTTCAACTCCCCGTTGACACCCTTGTACGACTTAGCCCATTCGGGGTCGTCCTTGTTGAAGGGGGTATCCTTGTAGATGGGCAGGCCTGTCCACCCCTTGTTCATGCTGGCCTCCACGATGGGTTTCAAAGCCGTAGGCACTGCCGCCGTCCACGAGCCGCCGCCCTCCATGAAGTCTATGGGCAACACTTGGCTAAGCTGTTCGGCCGCCGACAGCATGGCCTCGCCGCGCGTCATTTGGTTCTTGCCGCTCATCGCGGTCATGGCCAGTTCGCCCATGCCGTATATGGCACGATATTCTTGCGGCAGCGCAATCTTAGCCCATCCGTTCCCTGCCTTTATGAGGATGTTGGAACGCCTTACGTATTCAGGCATGTCGTAGTAGCCGTTGCCGTCATCGTCGTCACCGCTCATGAGATAGCCCACATAGGGAATGAGCAAGCCAAGGCCGAACAGGGCGGTTGCAAGCGAATAGCCCTTTACTGGGTTTCGGTGCGTGTAGCGCATGTAGTTGGTCAAACCCTGAACGCTCGCGTTCCAAAATGTGTACAACCCACGGCCGATGCCTGACACGAAAGCGGCAGTATTCCCTTGCCACGTCTGCCCTGTTGCACCAAGCATCTTAGAACCGCTGCCTTTCTTGTTGAAGTTCACGCTAATCTCCTTGGCATCGTATATGCTCCTACCCAGCTGTCTGCCCATCTGCCGCGAAGTGACGAAAGCCGCAAAGCGCGCGCTGTTCTCAATGGCGCGGTTAAGGAAATCTAGCTTTTCGTTGATTTCATCAAATGCCTTGGATGCAACCAAATAAGTATTCCTAATATTTATATCGTTGATTGTTGATATTTTAGCCTCTTTCTTGTCCAGCTTATGCTTGATGTCGCTCTTATGCTGTTCCGCATTCTTGACGGACGTCCATCCCGTCTCGCCGCCGTTCATCATGAACTCGTAGAAGTATCTCTGCAACTCGTTGTTCATGTCCAACTCGCCGTTGTTGTATTTGTGCAGCAGCCTGCCAATCATTACAGGGTTGCAAATGGCGTGGTTGATGTGGAACTTCGTTGCGTAATTCCTGCCCTCCTTTACGTGTACCATCATGTTCGAGTAGAACGTGTCGCGGATGAAGTTGCTTACCACGAAGTCGGGGTTGCGCGTGGTGTATGCGGAACTCAACCACCTGTTGCCCTGCGCAATCCAATCGAATACCCTGTCGATAGCCCCAGTGGACTTGTTGTCGGGGTTGGTAAGGCCGTTGATGGCCTGTGCCGCCCTGGGGTTGCCGTTGATGGTCAGCACGTAGTCCTTGCCGTTGCGTTTCACAATCACCTGATGCTCGCGCATGTCACTGCCCAACACCCTATATGGGATGTTGCCCTTTTCCCCTTGGCGTGCGTACTTGTCGGGCTGCTGCGTGGACAGCTCTTCCATCTTCTCTTCAAATTCGCCGACCTTTCTTTCAACCTCCTCTGGCGTGTCTTCGGGGGATATTTCGGGGAACTTCGGTTTCCACGTGTCGTTCACCTCGTCATATTCAAGCCACATGTCGCTAACGCTCACCAAATCGCTGGGGTGCTTGGTCATGTAGTTTAGGAACGGTATCTTAACGAGCCTGTTCCTGTTGGCCTGCATAATCGCGCTGTCCGCCATCAACGCCATTTGCGCAATGGGGTTGTCGGCTTTCGAGGTGCGCCCCTTGGCGGTCTTCATGGGTGCGGTGAACGCGCTGTTCTTACCCATAAGGTAGGCATACTCCTCGCCAGAGGTCTTCTCGTCAAAGCCGCGCAATGGAATGTAGTACTTGTACATGTCGGCTATTTCGTGATACGCCTCCTTACTTAGAAGTCCGCCGCGGTACATCTTCCACAGCACTTCCGCGTTAGCCGCGTTCACGTCATACCAAAGGTTGTCTATGTCCGCCTTGCCTTTTTCTTCCTCATAACGCTCTACAAGCTCTTTCGCCCTCTGCTCTGCCGCTGCCGTGTCTATCTCGTCTTCGTCACCGCGCATCAGCGTGGTCAATCCTGAATAGTCGCGCTTGCGGTGCTTGGACAATATGGCATCCCAGTCGGGGGCTGTTCCCTTTCCGTCCGCCGCCGCTTGGTTGAGTTCCTCGTATTCCTTTTGCGCCTCGCGTGTCGCCATGACATTGTTGCGCTCCAAGCCGTGCTTGGCCATCATGTAGTCGAACAAGTCCTGCCTTTCCTCGTCAGTGCGAGCCAACGCCCCGATGCTGTTGAGCAGCGGCTTGAAGAACCTGCGGTTGTAGTCGTCCAGCTCCGCTTGGTTGACCGAACTCAACCTGTTCTCGCCAACATAGGCGTTCTCGCTGTCGGGGATGTCCTCCACTTCGCGTTTCACTTTCTCCGCCTCGTCCACGGCCTTGTAAAGTTCCATAAGGCTCTTCATGCTGTCCTGCATGGCCTCAACGCTCTGAAAGCCGCTTTCTCTCATGCGATGCTCGTATTTCCCTCGCGCAATGGCCTTGTCGAAGTCTATCTTGTCTTGGTCAATCTGCCTGAATAGTATGTTAGGCTCTCCTGCCGTTCGCGTGCCGCCGAGCAGCTCTTTTCTCTTCACAACGTCTTGTGCCGCACCCATGATGCCGCCGTTTCCCGTCAAGTTCTCATAGCTCCGCCAAAGGATATAACGCAACTCGTCTTCGCTAATGTCGAAGAGCTTGTAACGCTCGGTCAAGCGGCGCAGCATGCCCACGAAGAGTTCCTTAACCCTCTGGAACCAGCCGCTTTCTTTGGCTTGCTCGAAATTAGTGTCTTCTGCCAAGCTCGCAAGATACTCTTCGGTCGCTACACGGGCGTTCCATCCGTGGCGGATGCTCATCTGCACAATCTTTCTCCTTATGCTGAGCGGCGCGTTCCTGTACACGTTATCTAAGAATGTGTCGAAGTCCTTGCCGAACAGCTTGCGCAGCCCATAGTGGGCTACCGCCTCGTGCATCAAGGTCTTTATGGCATCTTCCACGCTCGTATGGTTGCCTAGTACGATGGTTATTTTTCCAGTCCTCCTGTCGAACCATCCCTTTGCACGTTTCTTTTGTCCGTCAAGTCCGTCAGCAGACGTAAGCACCACGACATTGCCTAAGTTCATCTTGGCGGCCGCATCGGTTACGGCCATTTCCATTTCGCGAACTTTATTCTCTGCGTACGTTTCTCGTGAACGCTCTACTTGCCCCTCCTCTTCGCGAGGTTTCGGTTCTGCCGCTCTCTTTTTCCTGACGTTTCTGTTGTCGATGAGGCTATCGTTGTCGTTCAGGAGGTCACTTCTTCTCATTTCTCTATCTCGCAAGATGTTCTCTAAGAACTCCCTTCCCTTTGGCTTAATGTCAATGGTCGGGTCGTTCAATACGTCCTTAACGTTCACTATCGACTGGTTGAGGGCTTGCAGGTATGAAACGTTTGGGTATGCTATCCTCCCGTATCCCTTTGCCTTGAAGTCAGAGATATTGGAAACGGCTATGTGATAGTTATAGTCGTCGTACGCGCCAACAAGTTCCCACGTGCATGAGGCCACACTTCCCCAATGGTTTGCATAGCGGTAGATGTTGCCCGTTTCCTTGTCAATAAGATACTCGCTGTTGCTTAATGGCGACTTATGCCATTCGTAACCTTTGGCCTTCAATTCTTCCCACTGCTCATAAACGGTTTTGCCGTCACTGGGCAACGCCTTGAACTCGGCTATCGTGCCGTCATAGTAGTCGGAGAAGTCGACAGTGCTTTTTATTTCCCTAAGCATGGTGTTGTTGTCAAGGCTAAATGGCTCACCTTTTGTTAGTTGTTGCGCTACCGACAACATATTGTTCCTATTGACGGGCTTGCCGTTCAGGTATGCCTTAATGTTGTGTCGTGGCTTGCGTGGCATGCGGACGGCAGAGGTCGGCACAAGCACGTCTTCCAACGTTAGGTCGCCATCAATATTATCTCTTTGCCTGAACAAAACGCCATCCTCCTGTTTAGCCTCGTCAACAGCGCGTTTCCTATCCTCTTTGTTGCCTGGCTCATACTCATAAATAGCCAGCCCTGCATCTTGTAGGGCTACACGCGCCTTTTTGTCAAGGTTGCTTGGTATAACAGCGGCTGCAAATTCCTCCAACATCACGGGACGTTCAAACTTCGTCTCGAAATACATTGCAGGCCTTTCTTCTTGAATTGCCTTAATCAAATCACGTAGTTTTTGGGCATCTTCATCAGACAACGTTATGCCATATTCGCCTTTAAGGTACGCTTGCGGGTCTTTCTCAACTGCCGCTTCTTGCAGGCGAGCAAGTCCATAATCATCAAATGCGCCTGCATCTGGTTGAAGCTTCTCACCCAATTCAAGATATACGCCTTTCCACTTGTTCTCAAAGTCCTCTATGTCTTGATGATTACTCGTTAGTTTTCCCTTTTTCTTCTTTATGTTGGCAAGAGTGTTGTTTGATTTCATGACACTTGCAGCGAAGTTGGAAAAAGATGTTGATATGCCGACAGATGATTGCCTGCCTTGCTTTTTCATAAGCTTGGAAACGTTCTCTAACGTATTCGGTATATATCTGCGCTTTCCCGATGGAGTAAAGCCGTCAAAGATTTCCTCTTTCGCCTCGTAACGATTATCCAGACCTCGCAGCCAATCTTCGTAGTCTTTCGACAAGCCTTCATGTTCTACGACCTCGCTTGCCTTAGCCAAAGTGCCTTGCACATCAGGACGAGTAGTCAGGCTTAACTCATTCTGAACGTCCTTAACGAAACGCCCGATAGGGCTTAATGGATAACCATAGTCCGCCACATCATCCATAGCAAGCTGTGCCGATTTGTATAGAATACTCCCTTCCTTATTCCGTTCAAGCGCATTCTTGCTTTTTGCTATCAGCTCATCCGTCTTCGCCCGAAAAGCTTTCTTGTCGCCGTTAAACTCAAAATCAACATATACATCCGTAAGTTTCTTGATGGTTTCTTTCGGCAAGGTATATATGTTGGTAGACCCATCCATTAGAGAGCTAACAGCTTTTAGTATTTCATCGCTGTACTTAGGTTTCGGGAATTGGATGTCAGGTGCGTTACCACGCTGATGGAGGAAAAGATAATGCAGAGCGGTGTTAGCGTAAGACTTTATCCAGTCACTAAGTGCAGCCCAAATGCTATGCTGCATCTCTTTTGGGACATCGTTAATATCCTCTTCCATTCTTATACTTCCTTCAGGGGTCATCCTTTTCTCAACAGATGGGTACATGGGTGTCCATGCGTCACCCTCAAACGTTCCTGCGTTTCTCCCCGTACGCTTGTCTACCATGTAGGACGGCATGATGAGGGATATTTCCCCATAATCGTTGTGGACACTTTTGCTTGTGTCGATGATTGCGGCACTTGGGTTTACAAGTCCGCCCATCTTAATAGCTTTAAGGAGTTTATCCTCGGTTATGTTATGCACTCCCATCAAAGTCTTCGTGTCGTCTTCTGATTTTACCTTATGGAGTTCTACTTCTGCTTTGTCAATAGGTTTGCGTTTAGCATACGTGACTTCATCCTCCATCACTCCACGAAAAGATGCGCTATCATCAATATTAATAACATCCGTTAGGAGTAAATTATTATTACTCAAAGCGGTCTTAATGTTAGAGATAACTATATTCGTTTCGGTTGTATCTTCTCCAAGTTCGTAATTACCATACAGAATAGCAGCACGCCCCCCCATCTGATTAACATAAGAGATTATCTGCATAATGTTATTCTTACTATTTATATCTGTCAGCTTTGTCCAAGGAAGAAACACATTACCCGTAATATGCAAAGAGTTATCAAGAACAAGGAGGCTTATTTTCTTATGTTCGCCAAGTCGATGGCTGCTAATATATGCAGCGACATCTTCTAGAGAGTTAGCCTTGAAGGCTGTTTCTGGGTTCCAATCCTTATCAAAAACCTGCTTATTAAACTGATATACAGTAATTGGAATATTATCTTGTTCATCAGCCCCTGGGATTATCCTTTCATCCTTATTACCGGCTTCGGAGAAAGTTCCAAACTTACCACTTGTAGTATTGATGATTATGGCTGGCATTGTTTTGTCCCCAAAGACTTTCTTAAACCTTAACTGCATTTCCATATCTTGTTTGCTGGCTATAAGTTTACCAGAGGGATGATTATGAACAAATACAACTTTATCAGGATTAATAGCTTCAACGGCTACAATAGCCTGCTCAATAGGGGCAAGGGTTGCCGAATACGAGCCAATAGCGAGGTGAATAACGGTTGGCTTACCGTCTTTTATCAACACAACAAACGAGTTCTCAACAGACGAAGTTTCTAATTGTTTGAAGATATACGCTACATCATCAATACTCTCAATATGCTCCTTACCAGTGAAACTGAATGCGTTACTTTCTGTATATCTGCGTTCCACATGACAAATCTCTCCTTTTTCTAATGGGCGTAGACGTAAATCGGTTAGGTTGTAACCGACCTCTCTTACAGTTTCTTGAGCTTGTCTATAAGCTGTTCTATTCGTATTAGGCAACTTATTATGCTCTTTTCTACTTATATAATCTTCAAGCGCATGAAGTTGAGCACGCAAAGATGTTCGCTCAGCCTTACTATATCCGCCATCTGCCCATCTCTTTGCAAGCCCCATATATAAGGTGTACGATGCATCTAACGACACATTTTCATCTTCAAGCGATTGTTTACGACTATTTACTTCTTCTTGATATTCATTATTGTGGCGAATGTCGTATTCTTTTACATAGATATTCCACTGTTTACTATCAGACTTAGCAATCTCATCTAACAGCTCTTTGTCAGTAAGACGTTTCCATTTTTTCAGAAGTTTATTATATTCAAGAACCATCTTGTCGTATAGCTCAGAAAAACTATCTTCGTCTAAGAGTTCCCAATCAAACAATGATTTATAAGGGGTATTGGGAAGCATTTCTAAAAGGCGTTGTTCAGCATAATTATCTTCTGACAAGAATGGATTAAAGATTGTAGTGGGTAATTTCTTTTTATTAACGTTACCTGTCTTATCATTATTCACTGTAGTAATATTTCCATCGGGTTCTCCTACCACTTTGTTAGACGCGGCGGTGCCGTCAAATTCTCCTGTCTGATTATCATAAGGTTTATCACGCCGCTCTAATATGTCTTTTGCTTTGATGGTATACTTTCTGCCATTTTGCTCGATGATTACGCTTTCAGGCGTTTGCGCAATAACTTTGCCCTCTACTGTTGTACCGTCAGAGAATACACCCCTGGCGTAAGTTATAGGTTCTGTAATCCTATCTTGTACGCGCGTGCGTTGTGGGGAGGTGTTGAGCACTTCCTTATAGTCGATGTCCGCATCCTCCAAATGCTCCCTAATCTTCTTTTGTTCTTTCACCGAAGAGCGGTCGTAGATTTCCTGCAACTTCTCACTCTTGGCCAATTCGCGCAGATAGCTAGGATATTCGGCAATCATATTATCGTATTGTTCCGAATATCCCTCTATGTCAGCCGTTTCCCACTCTTCCAATGTTTTGTAAGGGGTATTTGCGAGGTTTTCAGACAAGCGTTTTTGCACATAGTCCTTTTGCGACAAAACGGCGTTAGCACCACTGGTATTATCTCCCTTGGTTTCCTTTGTCTCCTTGCTCTCCTTTACCGATTTGTACTCGGAAAAGGGCTTAGTCTTCCTCTTTGAGCTTTGCACCCACTCCTTAAAGTCCTCACGGCTAACTTCGGTGATTGCGCCTAGTCCTTTCCATCCCTTTTCGTAATTGGACAGGTAGGCTTTTCTTGCGGCATCCTCGCTCTCAAAGCCATACATTACCTTATGCTCGTCAAACTCACCCGTTTCGGGGTTCACTTGGTCTATAACGTACACCATGCCATGCAGGGGCGCATCAGACAGGAATACGTCTATATGGTCTCCGTCTACGCTTTGCGTGCCACGAATATAACCATAGGTGTTGTGCATCTTGCTTTCCCACTTGTTGCCCTTGGCGTCCGTTCCACGCCTTACACTCCCCTTGGGCTGCTCGATGCTTATTTCCATGCCGTCTATGCGGACATGTCCCTTGCGGTAGTTTCCGCTCTCCTTTTGTGCATCGGTGGGATTGGTGTCCGTTTCTGCCTCCGCCTCTGCTATTTCTTTTTCGATTTCCTTGTCGTTCCTTTTGGATTTCCTTTGTTCGGCATCCTCCTTTGCAATGCGTTCCGCTTTTGAAAATAAGTCCTCTTTCTTATCAGCTAATTGTTCTTGTCCATTTTCTGTTGCAGTTCGGCGTAAAGCTGACGGACTGGGATTGTCGTCTTTGTTTTTTCGTGATGTGTCTTTCTTTTTGCCTTGGGGAACTTCTTCGGTACCCAGTCCCTCGGTGGGAAGAGTTCGTTCAGAAGTTTTTGCACCATGCCTTCCATATTCTTTTGTTTCATTGTTTTCTATTTTTTGTCCTCGGTTTGGTTCACTTCCCTTATCGCTGCGTTCAGAAGTGCCATCTTGTTGAACGCTCTCTTTTCTTGCATCGACTGCTCGGTCGATTGCTTCTCGTTGCTCTTGTTTTGTTCCACTGTTTATGAGTTCTTTTACTTCTTTAATGATGTCTTTCTTTTCCTTGATGCCGTCACCGAACAAATCCAGTTGTCCGTTTGCTTGGTCAACAGCACGATGGTTATACACAGCCAACAATTTCTTTAAGGATGATGTACGTTTGTCGTTCAGTACATCGGCAAGCATTAGTATGGTGGCATTTGTGTAGTCGGCTACGGTTTCATCATCGTCAAACGCGAATAAGTTCATTTGCCGCGCATAAGAGCTTACTCTTTCACCAACCTTAAACCCAGCCTTGCGCGCCTGGTATGCCAATGATATGGCAGCAGCAAATTCCGCGCCTAATTCATAATCTTCGCCTAGTGCCTTGTTGTTAGCTATCTCCGCAAGTGCTGCAATAACGCTTTGGCGCATGCCTTTGTACTCTGCCAACTGCCTAATAGCATCTGGGTTGCCCTCGAACCCTTTGCCAATAAGCATGTTCTCAAGCAGCTCTCGGCCTTGTGCGCTGATGCCGTCACCATCGAACATTTCTGCCATTTGCGCATGCGTGATGATGCCTGCGGCCTGTAATTCCAATAGGGCATCACGTGCGGCCTTGGTGTCTGCATAGAAGTCTGCCAACGTGTCATATCCGTTTATACTCCTGATAATGCGGTTGAATACCTCATCGGTAACCACCTTACCCAACTTTACGCTCTGTTCGGTCTTGCTTTGCCCTTTCATTTCCTGCTGGTTGAACTTGGCGAACGTCTCTGCCGTGTAAGGCATGCTCTCATCCGTCATGAACACAACGCGCGGATGTTTCATACCCATTACCTGCTCTTTTGTAAAGCCGTATTTTTGCGGATAATTGACAAGATGCTCGATATATGCGCCATCCGTGTTGTTTATTGCGGCAAGTTCGCCTGCCATAGTGCGGCCGTTGCCGCTCAACACCACTCCGTCAGGACTTACTACAACTTGGTTTTGCAGCGCACGCCCATCGTAATTCTCCGCAATGCTGCGCGTTACGTCCTGTGCATCCTTGTCGCGCTCATAGTCGCGGTCGTTTACGCTGTTCCCGTTTTGGTCAACAGGGAAACCATCGCTTTTGGCGAACCCGTTTGCAACATCGTGCGATGGTGTAGCTGCACCATTCTCGACAAGCACGTAATGCCCCTTGACCTTCTCCCCATTTGGTAAGGTCAATTCGTCCTCAACGCCTACTGCCTTTTTGGCGTTGGCCCACTTTTCACGCACTTTTGAATGCACATTGCCAGCCTCACGCCGCTTTTGCTCATCGCGCTTGGCTGCCTCTTGTGCCAGCCTATCCTCTTCAACCTTTTTCGCCTTGGCTGCCGCTGCGGCTTGCTTAGCCAACATCTCTTCGCGCTGCTGCTTGTCGATTGCCTCTTGCACGGCCTTAACCTCGTCCCAATATTGCACGGCCTGTTCTGCCGCCTGCACCTCTTGCGCGTAAGCAGCTTGTTCCGCCTTGTACTTGGCGATGCTCGTACCCATCTTAGGCTGTTTCTTCTTCAACTTGTCTAGGTGCGATTGCGCGGCCTTAGCGTTGTTCTTCACAAACTCATCAGCCACATCGCGCGGTAGCTCCGCCTCATCATAGATGTATTGGTGTGCGCGCTGCGGTGTAGTGGCCATAAAGTCGGGTTCTTGCTCGCCCTCCTTGTTGGTGAGCATCGGCATCTCGCCTGCGCTTGCGTTCCCTTTGGTCGGCAACTGCTGTGCCTCATGCGGTTGCTGCTCTTCCGTTGCGGTCGTTTCTTCGGTTTGTGCCTGTTGCTCCGTGGGGACGGCCTCGCCCTGTTGGGCTTGCGCCTGCACCTCTTCATCGCCTAGCGGTATCGGTTGCCCATTCTCGTCTATTCCGTCAATTTCCGCAGCCCTACGCGTGCCGAAGTCCTGCGTTATTGCCTGTTCCGCCATTTCTCGCTCCTCGGCAGGGTCGATAAGGTCTCCAACGCTCATGATGGCATCGGGGGAAGTGAACTCCAGCTTGCCGTCCTCGCCGCGTATGATGATTGTATCGTCGCTGTTCTGCGTGTCGATGGTCGTCCCGTCGTCCAGCATCGCAATGTTTCCGTCAACGACATACGCGCGCTTGTTGTCCTCTTTGAGCGTAACGGGATGTATCGCGCCGTCTTGGTGCGTGCGCTGCTCAACGGCATTGCGCGCATCGGTTATCAGTCCGTCAAGGTCGTCCTTGGCGCGCTGCACCACGCCGTCAAACTTCATCTTGGCGTTGACGAATGCGGTAGCTGCATCCCTTGTTGCATCGTCTTCCAACGCTCCGTCATTGTGCAGTTTCTTCAATGCCAGCACGGGTTCTTCGCTCAGTGCATCCACGGTATCGCCGCCCAACAGCTCTATCAGCCGTTTGGTTGCGGTGTCGTATTCGCGCTTGGCTCGCGCCATGTCAACGCCTTGCGCGTTGTAGCCGTCCGTATAGGCTGCATCCGCCTTTTCCTCGATGGCCATGTCGGCATCCTGTTTGGGGTCGCCCTCGGCCTTGCGGCTGTCGTTGAAGTTGATTGTGCCTACATTGTAGCCGCGATACTTCATGAGGTTGTGGATGTAGTCGTATGCCGCTTTCTTCTCTGGCATTTCCAAATCCTTACGGCCGTAGATGTCCATCAAGAGGTCTGTCATCTTCTCATTGGGCGTGTTGTCGATAGCCTCTTGCAGGGGTTTCCACTTTTCCTCGGTGAGGCGATAGCCTGCCACCTTGGCCGCACGCTCCATTGCGTGCTTGTATCGGTAGTATTGCGCTGCACCTGCACCGGCCATTACCACGTTGGGCGCACCCATCAATGCGCCAATGGTCAGAACGCCCATTCCAATATCTTGGTGCGTTCTGAAATCTTTGAGCGATTTTAACCCTCCCTCGCTATCGCCAGTGAGTTCATTTCCAAGGATGCCTGCATACTCCTCTATAAATTCATTTGGCATGTCATTGTAGCCAGCTGCTCTCAAAGCACGATTATACTGCTTATACCATTGCTTTGTGCCAATTTGCGTAAAGAACTTCGACACATTCGACAAGCCTAACTTTTTGGCAGCAGACATGCCCAGCTTACCTAGCCTAAGTGCAGGCAGGAACTCTCCTAACATTTCAGAGCCGTTCTCAATGATGTTTGCGCGCTCACTCTCAATGATAGATGGAATTAACCCTTTCTTGTCTTCTATCAGAAGATTTCCGTTTTTATCAATGTTAACGTTGCCGCGGCTCATTTTGGCGGCATCCCCGATGGTTTTGCCGATGCCAGTCGTGTTGCTGATTGTAGCACCACCAGCAATTGAACCTAGCGTTACGCCTGTGGCCTTTATAATTCCTTTCATGGCAGTACGCGCCATGCCTTTTGCAAGCCCTTTTGTCGTGGCCTTAGCGAGTTGCTTATAGCCCGTATTGATAGCCGCCTTTGCGATGCCGCTTGATACGTCTTGGAACAAGCCTAAGCCTAGGCCTATATTCTTCATCATGTCAATAGACACTGGCGCACCAGCACCAGCCCTAGCCCACATGCCATAATCATCGCCATACTTCCCTTGCATGGCTTGGTTGCGAAGAGTAGCAGTAAGTACTTGTTCTGCGCTCTCTTCTTCGCGCGTTAAGACTTCTCCACGCTGACGTTTTGCATTGATTTGGGCAAGCCTATTCTCGGCATTGGATATTGCTATGGCATCCTTTATTTCTCCCATTCCGTCCGAGAAATTGTAGCCATTTGTTGCGGCAGTCGCGAAAGAATGCCAGAACGAGTTCATTTGGTTTTTTTTCTTGTCTTCCAAAATCTGTATGGCCTGCCTGTTCTGCCTTATGGCAGCCATGAGTTGTCCATACTCCTCATCCTTAATTTCCTTTTCATTCTGGTCGTCACGCATACCGCCATGCAATGGGTCGGATTTAGTTGCACCTGCGAGTTTTTCCAAGAACGAACCCCCACTTGCCAACTCTTGCCTGCGCTTTGATGCCGCCTTTTCCAGTTTGGACTGCTGCATCTTCGCCTCTTCCAATTCCGCATCTATGCCTGTTATTCTACTAGTCCTGCTTGACAAATCGCCAATAATTGCATCATTCTTGCGAATTTCAGCCATGATGTTGCGGTATTGCTCATCTTGCTCCGCTTGTCCTGCTACTGCGGCATAGGGGTTAATGTCGTTGTTGGCGGAGAATGCCATACTGCGTTCCTTTTCAAATTGAGCCAAGCGTTCAGATGCCATACGTTCTAACTCCTTTTTTCGGGCTTTTGCTTGCTCCAACTGCCGAACAAGTTTCATATCATCTATGTCCGTCTGCGCCTGTGTGGCGTACGCCTCATTGTCATACACCTGTCCGTCCTCGGTCTCGTACTGCACTTTCCCCGAAACAGGGTCTTGCACCTTGTCTACATTGCGGTTCTGCCCCAGCTTGGGCGTGCGCACGTCAAGCCCAGTGTGGCGTTTGGCATGTTCGATGGCGCGGCCAGTCTGTGCTATCTGTTGCCCAGTCTGCGCCACCATGTCGGCAGTATTGCCAATCATGGCCCGTTTCTCCGCATCCGTCATTGGGGTGCTTGTCGTCGGCTTTGGCTTTTGGGTTGCCTGCGGCTGTGGCGTTTGTGGCGTTTGCTGCACCTGTTGCCTGGGTGCGGCGCGTAGGCCAATCAGCTGTCCGAACTCCTCGTAACTGCTGCCCACGTCCGCACCGCCCTTGTGCAGCGTATCATATACGCCTTTGCGGTACTCGTAACCAGCCTTGCCAGGCGCAAAGAATTTCTTGTTGAAATCTTGCTCGCTGCCTTTGAAATCACCATTCGCGCTTAGCGCGTTGTATATTGCGGTTGTTTTCTTGCTCATCTTATGCTTACATCAGTATATGAATTGGATTTTTTCTTCTTGTTGTCGTAGTCTGTCCAGTTGTAGGTGTCGGCGGCATTCTCAACATAGCCTGCCACGACATCAATAGGTTTGTATTTCACGCGCCCCTTTTTGGTCACCTTGCCATTAAAGCTGCGTTCTTCTCCCTCAATTACCGCGGCATCAACGCCCAATACTGGCGCCCATTTGTACACGGCCTTTCTGAACTCTCTCTCATTCGAGAATTTCAGCACGCCTTTCTTGCCTAGGTTAAGCGTGAACTTGCCGTTCTCCCTGTCCGCTTTCTTCTGTGCAGCAGCAGTTTCCACACGAGCCTTAGCCGCGTGCGCTAAGCTGTTGGCCGCACCAGCGTTGGCTTGCTTTGCCCTAGCGGCATCAAGCGCACGTTTGGATGCTGCATTCTTAGGCTCTTCCTTAGCCCTGGCGGTAGAGTATGCGGCATCCGCATCCAACTTCTTGCCCTTGGCAGCATCTAGCTTTATCTTCGAGTTGCTCTCGCGGTTCTTTCGCGCATTCTCGTCCTGCTTTGCCTCGTAGTCGTACGCGCTCTTGATTAACGCCATCCTACGTGCGCGCTTGGCATCGTTCATATCGCCCAACTTGCCGAAGTTGTCGGCTTTTAGTTTGAGAATGTTAAGGTACTTATCTCGGTCTGCCTCGCGCTCTGCCTTTAACTTGTCATACTTACCTTGCACTGCATCGGTCAACGTGCGCTTGCTGCTCATGTCGGGCGCGCCTTTCGTGGTAAAGTACACGTTAGACAGCGCGCTAAGGCCGTCACCGATTGCTGCAAAGAGCTTTTCTCGCCTTTCCCTTTTCTCGCGCTTTGCCTTTTGTTCCTCGGTTTCTGGGCGCAATCTGCGCTCCTCGTCCTCCAAACGGCGCGTCATGTCCTCGTAGGTCTTTATTTGGCTGTCCCGATAAGGGTTGTTTTCGCCGTCTGGCGCATCCAAATCTTCGCCAGTGAAGTGCTTAACTTTTTCGCTTACGCTCATGTGAGCCGTAGGCGACACGTAGGGCGGCTCTTCTTGCGCCTGCTGCATTGCAGGCTGTGCGGCCTGCTGTGTGGTCTGCTGTACTTGGGCGTTCCCTGCTGCGGCTTGCGGCTGTGTCTGAACCGCCTGTTGTGTCGGCATCTGCTGCCCTGCTGGCTGCATGACCATCGGGTCTTTGAGCGGCGTATTGTGCTGCACTGGCTGCGCCTGCGCTGGTTGCTGTTGAGCCACAGGCGGCGCGAACTGCTGCTGTTGAGCTGCAATTTGTTGCCATTGGTTGCCCTGCTGTGGCTGCGGCGTGGTTTTTTTGCCTGTTATCAACTCGAATGTACTCATTGCCTACTTGTCTTTCTTTTCGGGAAATATCGCGCCTGCAATGCCTGCCCCTGCATCGCCTGCGCCGCTAACTGCCGCCGCAATATTCTGTGCCTTCTGCTGCTCCAAATTGGTCAATTGTTGGTTAAGATTGTCGTTCTTAGCCATGTATTGCTGCTCAATCTGAGATTTGCGAGCCTCGGCCGCCACATTGATGCTGCTCATCGTATCGCTTAACGCCTTTGCGTTAGCCTCTTTGGCAGCGGCCACGCTCTCTTCCGTTCCGCCCATAACGGCCGCAACACCTGCCGCCTGCTGGGTTCTTTTGCTGATATTGTCTTCGGTCTGCCTTACTAATGCCTGTGCATCCGCACGCTGCGTGGCATCCTCATTGTAGTTCTTATCATACCACCTTTGGTTTTCAGCCTTTTGTTGCTCGATATTCTCTTTCATCCTGCGTGCGGCACGTGCCGCGGATATTCCACCGAAGATGCCTGCGCCCAACTTCATCGCGCCGCCTATAATACTTCCAATCATAACGTTATGCCTTTAATATTTTCAAGCAAAAATAATCCATTAAATTTGCTGTACACTTATATATATATATGGATATGGCAGAAGAGAAGAAGATAAGGGTTAAGGCTGGCGGCAGGCAGAAGAATACGCCAAACAAGATAACGAGTGTGACTAGGCAGACGATTTCAGAGTTCATTGCCGAATACCATAACTCTGGCTTAATGTTCAATGACTTCAAGAGCTTGGAGCCGCGCGACAGGCTGATGGTGGCAGAGAAGTTCATAAACTACACAATTCCTAAGATGCAGGCACAAGCATTGGAGGTGAGCGTGAATGGCGGCAATAAGACAATCGAAGATACGCTTGTGGCTCTTTCGGATGAGATGCAGCAGGCATCAGGCACTAAGAAGAAGTAGAAAACCCAAAAGGCTATTATAGTTTTCTGCGTTTTCTTTCGGTCTTTTACACTCGTAATTGTTTTCAAACGTTAAATAATTACGTTTTAAGCGTTAAATCGCCAAATATAATTGGCGATTTATATTTTTATGTGTAACTTTGCGATATTAAAAACAAATACAAACAATTAAAACTTACAATTATGGCACAGATTAAAAACATCCTAAGCGAGATTAAGAGCGTAGTATCTTCGGAGCGAGAGGCATACGAAGTAGTTAAGCAAGCACTAAGCAGAAACGGCCTTACCGCTGTGACATCAGAAGACGAGGCAGAGAACATATTTAAGAGATATGATTTCCCAATGCCTTACGGCGTGCAGAGGGGTGAAGATTATGACACTACCTTAGACGGCAAGGAAGATGGCGACTGGCAACCATCATTTGAGATTAAGGTTACCGAACTATATACGGATGCTGGTATGAATTATGAAGATTATCTCTTCCTTATTCATATTGAGGAGAGATAAAAATAGTAAAACAAACAAAAGCTGCGCTATCGGCATGACGGGCGACAAACATGAATAAAACATATACAGTTAGTTGGAGTTCCGTAATGAATTATACTCCTAATATGTGTGGCGGAATGGTATCAGCCACATTCGAGACAAAGCGAGACGCACGTACGTTCTTTGAAAAAGAACTTGAGAATACGCAATATAAGAGTATCAGCAATATTAAAGAAGAAGACCCCGACTTCTTTATAATGTCCGATGATGTCGCAGACCATGAATTTGCACACCATTGCACTTATCTAGAAATAATAGAGTGGGGCGAAGATGACGAAATGGAAGTAATCCAACAATCAGACGGATATTGGGTTGAAGATTGAGTATGAAAAAGTTAAACGTACTGCGTGCCGCGCACGACCGCGGTATGCAGCTGACAGAAGTCGCGCAAAGACTAGGCATCGCCCCGTCTAGCCTGCGCGCAAGGACTTCGGGCAACCCTCGGCTAGATAGCCTGTATGAAATAGCCCTCGTTCTCAAATGTGAAGTCGGGGACTTATTCTATTGACGAAAGGGGAGTGAGGAAATTATCCTTGCTCCCCTTTCTTTTTTGCCAATTGGCTAAAAGCATCCTCGACAGACCTATCCAATATCTTGGCATAGATGGCCTCCGTAGTGCGTATTGACGAATGCCCCAACACCTTTGCCACGACTTCCATAGAAAAGCCATTGTTAAGCAGGTACATCCCACATGTGCGCCGCCCCCAGTGACTTGCGATTGGCTTTTCAAGCCCTGCCGCCTGCGCTACCAACTTCAACCGCATGTTGTATTGCTGGTTGGTGAGTTTGGGCAATACGCCGTTATACCGCTCGATTATTCGCTGTGCGGCAGGCAATAGAGCGAATGTGAATGATACGCCAGTCTTGTTTCTCTTTCCGTTGAAAACTTTTTGCTCTCTACGAGTTTTCACTTGTGAGAAGTCGAAGTCCATCAAGTCCGAATAAGACAACCCAGTAAGGCATTGCAGGACGAACAAGTCACGCACGTGCGTTAGGCTCTCGGTTGGCATTGGCGCGGCAGATATGGCGTTAAGTTCCTCTTCCGTTAAGAAACGTCCCTCTACGCTCTCGCCGCGCTTAATGGATATGGTGGCATAAGGGTTGGTTTCGAGCAATTCTCGCCTTATTGCCGCATTGATGTAGGTCTTCAAGAACTTGTGATAGCCGTATATGGTCGTCTGTCTTATCCCCCGTGCGTGCAGGTAATCGTCAAACGCCATGATGTTGGCGCGCGTGATGTCGGCAAAGGCGGTTATGCGCCCGAACTCCGTTAAGGCCGTTATCAACTTGCGCTGTGTCTTACGCGTTGTTTCCCTAATGTCGGCACGCGTGGCTATCATCTCTTCTGCGAAGGCAACGAACGTGCGCTCGGTGTGCGTGGCGTTGGCGATGAAATTGTCCAGTGCCGCCCACTCAAATGCGGCACCGCGCTGCATGATGGAGTTAAGCCAGTCGTCTATCCTCATCTTAATAGCGGTGATGCGCTCATTGCATTCCAGCATATCCAGGCGCGCATGCACCAGCCTTGCTGGGTCGAACTGCCCTTTGAACACCTTTACGCCAGTGGTTATGTACTTCTTCTTGCGCTCAAACAGCACTTCAACCTGTATGAGTGCGGCCTTTGTCTTGCTGGCTTGCTTTTTCCTGTCGAAGACAAAACGCGTGGTGGGATATTTGAGTTTCATAATTGCTTGTGTTAAGTGGATATGTATTGGTAGAACACTCGGTACATGAAAGGTAGAACGTATATTCAAACAATATCAAATAACTACAACTAACGTACACTAATATTCTACTATGTTGTGACCGCGCAATGTGCTGTGCGAGTGGGGCTTAATCTGTAAGTGAATGATATTCAACAATAAAGGGGAATGTTGGTGCATTCCCCTTTGGTAGTTCCGTTGGGGTTCGAACCCAAGACCCACAGCTTAGAAGGCTGTTGCTCTAATCC
>ERZ773059.78-NODE-78-length-48772-cov-3.958392_pt1 | contig 48772 bp, 40 predicted proteins | sample MGYA00580514_ERZ773059 | MGnify/ENA primary metagenome ERZ773059 (study PRJEB29015, sample SAMEA2737981) | human oral metagenome | biome: human oral; feature: human-associated habitat; material: dental | place: China | collected 2056 ...
CCACAGAAACCTCCCCTGATCTGCGCAACCAGCCCTCCCTGTGTCACCCAGACAACGCGTCTTTCAGGCCATGAACGTGAGAAATCCGTGTGCCCAAAATTCAGGCAGCACCTGCCCATCCCGCATGGATACAGGGCTCGACGGGCTTACCCTTCCCCTTCCCACACACTTATCCACTGATTCTGTGAAATAACCCACGTCCGGCGACCATTGACGGGTCCCTGGTCTGCCGTTCAAGCGACAGCCGTCGACCACTGGTCGGCTTCACTCTTGCCCTGGATGGCACAGTTGCCAAGCCCGTCCAAAAAAACGGCAATCCCGGAAAACCCGCATCAACAGTGGGCTTGCGCCGGTTGCGAATGGAGATCCCACAGAGTTATCCACTGTTTTTGTGCACAACTTCGGGCCTATTTCACGCGCTTTTCGTAACAAAAACTCACGCCGACCGACCGTCTGTCGGGCATGGCATCTCCCCAGGTCAAAATTTAGGCAACACCCTCAAGACCCGCATGAACACTGGATCTTCCAGGCTTGCCCGGACCGAGTTCACATACTTATCCACTGATTCTGTGAAAAAGCGCACACCTCCCGACCGATGAACGGTAACCGGCCTGTCACCTTTGCATCCCTTAAGTACGGCTTCAGGCGCCGCCAAGTCGCTGGACTTGTCAACAGGTAGAGAACGATTCCTGTTCAGTCACGTAAATACCCGAGAGATACCCACCGCGCAGGGACGCTCCCGAGCACCGATGAACGGCATGCAGGCAACGCGGGAACACGATGCGTCGGTTCCTCACATACGAACGCACCATCCGGCCTCCCCACGCGGATGCCCTTCCCCCACCCCATTCGGAATGCGCCACTGTTGCACGCAGGCCGCCAGCCATCGCCCCCATTCAAGGACGTGCGCCTGCATGCCTCCCTTCTTCCATGGCGCCGTTCATCGCCACGCATCCACCGCCTGCAACCAATCGGCTGTCCGATTTCGATAGCAGTAGAAAGGGTGAGCCTTGGCGCGTAGGCGAGTGCTCCCTAACCTGAGAACGGTGATTTTTCGTGGTTATGCACAGAACGACGATCGTGCTGCCACAACCGATGGGGGTTGTGCAAATCGAGCGGCCTTTTCTTCAAGTCATTGATTCAAAAGATATTTTTCTTTGGTGTATTTCTGGGCAAGGAACCCCTTTCCTAGGCGCCATGCGGGTTTGGGGGCGATTGCCCCACTTTTCTCACAGAGTTATCCACAGTTTTTGTGCATAAACGTCGATATCCTTATATATCAATTGGTTACAGAACATTCTTTTAAACCACTTCATGAAAACGCCTGATCTTGACGTAAAAATTCCGATGCTGGCCATCACCACCACCCCGTACTGAGGCGCCAGTCCGCGGAATCCTGGTCGTCGTCTCGTCGCCACACCTGCAGACACACGCGAGAACGCTCCCACATGCAGCCCCGCGCCGTCAGGCTTGGCCCCCTGCGGCACAATATCGACACCCGAACCTCGCACACCGTGCCATCCCTGGCCGGCGCGACTTGCTACCTGTCCCCCCTTCACGTCCGACCTTCTGCCGTGTCTGCTCCTTATCTCCAGGTCCTGATCGACGGGCCGCTGGCCGGTTGCTTCAGCTATCGCTGTCCGACCGAGGGGCCAGAGCCTGCGGGCCACTGGGTGACCGTGCCCTGGGGCAAGGGAAGACGCACGGGGCTGGCCCTGCAACGCCACGACGCCAGCACCCTGCCGGCCGGATTGAAAGCCCAAGACATCAAGCCCATCGAGGCAGTCCGCGAGGATCTGCCTGCTCCTTCCCCCGAATGGCTGGGCTTTCTTCGTTTCGTGGCCCGCTATTACCACGGCAGCCTGGCCGACCTGGCCGTAGGCAATCTGCCCAAGCTGCTGCGCACCCCACCCACCGCACGCAGCCGCAAGGACGCCGTCGCGCGGCTGGAAGACTTCTCGGCCACGCTGGATGACGGACACGACGCACCGTCCACCGCCCCCGAACTCAACGCCGAACAGCAGGCCGTGCTGGCTGAACTGTGCACATGGCAAGGCACGAGACCAGACGGATCTGCCCCGGCCATGCCGTCCCCGGAAGCGTCCACCCAATCCCCGGCGCCCACGCCCTCCGCAACCCCTGCCGCGAACGGGACTCCCCTCCCCTCGCGGGCTCGCACCGAGGCCGACCCATCCCTCACATCGGGGGCCTCCCAGTCAGCCCCCCGTCCATGGCTGCTGCACGGCATCACCGGCAGCGGCAAGACCGAGGTCTATCTGCACTGGATGGAGCGCCTTCTGGCCGCACAGCCGGATATTCAGGTGCTCTTGATGGTGCCGGAAATCGGACTGACGCCCGCCTTGCAGATGCAGCTGCAGCGCCGCTTTCCCGGGCAGCCCATTGCCGTCCTGCACAGCGAGATGACCGATGCGGCGCGGGCCAGCCACTGGCTGGCGGCCGCCAGCGGCCGGGCACGCATCATCCTGGGCACGCGTCTGGCCGTTCTGGCCCCGCTCCCTCACCTGGGCGCCATCATCGTCGACGAGGAGCACGACCCTTCCTACAAGCAGCAGGAGGGTCTGCGCTACTCGGCGCGCGACATGGCCGTCGCCCGGGGTCGGCTGGCCCGGATCCCGGTGCTGCTGGGCTCGGCCACGCCCTCGCTGGAGAGCTGGCACAACGCACAGCTGGGCCGCTATCGGCTGCTGCGCCTGCGCCATCGGGCCCGCAGCCAGGCGGCCCTGCCCAAGGTGAAGACCGTGGCCTTGCGAGGTGCCAAGACCCAGGAAGGCCTGGCCGAGGAAAGCCTACAGGCCATCCGCGAGACCCTGGCCCGCGGCGAGCAGGCGCTGCTCTTTCTGAATCGGCGGGGCTTCGCCCCGGTACTCGGATGTGATGCCTGCGGCTGGCTGTCACGCTGCAACCGGTGCGACGCCTATCGCGTGCTGCACCGCATCTCGCCCGGCGCCGGAGAGCGCAAGACAAAAGCATCCGCGGCCCGAGCCGCCTCCCGCCCCCCATCCGGAACCCCGGGCAACCCGCCGGGCACCGGCGACGAGCCGTCCCTGGGCATCCTTACTCTGGATGAAGCGAGAGAGAGCGGCGATCAGCGCCCTCCCCGCTATCGGCTGGTCTGCCATCACTGCGCCACCACGCAGACCGTACCCCGTGCGTGCCCGGCCTGCGGCAACCAGGATCTGGCCCCGCTCGGGCGCGGTACCCAGAAACTGGAAGACGCGCTGGCAACGCTTTTCCCCAGTGCGCACATCGGCCGCCTGGACCGTGACGTGGCACGACGCAAGGGCGCGACCCAGGCCTTTCTGGACGACGTGCATGCCGGGCGCACCAATCTGCTGGTGGGCACGCAGATGCTGGCCAAGGGACACGATTTCGACCGCCTGACGCTGGTGGTGGTGGTCGATGCCGACGCCGGCCTGTTCACGACCGACTTTCGCGCCCCCGAGCGTCTCTTCGCCACCCTGATGCAGGTGGCCGGTCGGGCTGGCCGCCATCGCAGCGAACATGCCCGAACCCTCATCCAGACCCGCCACCCCGAGCACCCGCTCTTCGAGTCCCTGCGGCGTCACGACTACCCCAGCTTTGCGGCAGCCCAGCTGGCCGACCGGCAGGCCGGTGCCCTGCCGCCCTTTGGCTTCCAGGCCCTGCTGCAGGCCCAGGCCCGCGACCTGGACAGCGCCCTCGCGTTCCTTCAGGACGCCCGCCAGTACCTGCTGCAGGCCATCCAGACAGCCCGTACCCAACAGCAACGGCCCGGCACTTCCGGGCACGGATCGGGGCCATCCAAGGCCTTCAGCGCGCATTCGAACGCAGTGCAGCGCCCCGCCAGCATTACGAATTACGCAGTAGAAACCCAGCAGACCCACGCCTCGGCAAATGACGTAATTACGAATGACAACAAACCAGGCAACCAAGCAGCCTTTCAAGCCCCCGCCTTCACCCCGGCATCCAGAGGCGAGGAAGCCGGGTCCGTCACGTCCAGCAGAATTATTGATAACGACGAAAATTCAACAAGATATCGAGGTTCCTCCATCCACCCCGACGCCCACGTGGAAATCTGCGACCCCGTCCCCATGCCCCTGGCGCAGGTCAACAAGGTCTTCCGTACGCAGCTCCTCATCGAAAGCAGCCACCGCCCCAGCCTGCACACGTTGCTGGCCAGCTGGCAGGCCTCGGTGGGGGCGGGTGACCACGCCACCGGCGTGGCCGGCAGTGCGGCCCATCACCACAAGGGCGTGCGCTGGCAGCTGATCATCGACCCGCAGGAAATCTGACGCAGCCGCCGTCGCAACACCCGTTGCATGAACTCACCATTGCGACAGACGTCCGCGGCCGATTCGTCCGATAATAGCCCCCCTTCCCGTCGGATGAAGACGCGGACACCGGCCTCGCCGAAGCGGGCTCCCAGACCCCCTGCATATTGTAGGTGAGCACTCACTTGCAATATTGCTTCCCGGCATCGCCTGCCTTGTTCCCCGTCCTGCCCGACCTGCCTGCTGTCCTCATTCCCCAACCGTGGCTGAACTCAATCCCGCACAGGCCCAGGCCGTCAAGCACCTGGACGGCCCCAGCCTGGTCATTGCCGGCGCCGGCTCGGGCAAGACCCGCGTCATCACCGCCAAGCTCCTGCACCTGATCGATGCCGGTTTCACCGGCCGGGCCATTGCGGCCATCACCTTCACCAACAAGGCGGCGGCCGAAATGGCCGAGCGCTTCGCCCAGCAGCGCAAGCTCCCCGCCTCCGAACGTCCGACCATCTCCACCTTCCACTCGCTGGGCATGAAGATGCTGCGCACCAGCGGCCGGGGCATCGGACTCAAGCCCTCGTTCTCGATTTTCGACAGCGACGACTGTGCCGGCCTGCTGGCGCAGCTTTTGCAGACCACCGACCGCAAGCTCATTCGGCTGGCCGCCACGCGCATCTCGCTGTGGAAGAACGCCATGGTCGAGCCCGAGACGGCGCTCAAGGAAGCCCGCGGCGAGAGCGAGCTGCGCATCGCCCGCGCCTACATGGAGTACCAGGCCACGCTGGAGGGCTACCAGGCCGTCGACTTCGACGACCTGATCCGCCTGCCGCTCAAGCTGCTGCGCCAGGACGAGGAAGCCCGTCGCCTCTGGCAGGAGAAGCTCCGCTACTTCCTGGTGGACGAATACCAGGACACCAACGTGGCGCAGTACGCGCTCCTGAAGGAGCTGGTGGGCAACCGCACGGGCCTGACGGCCGTGGGCGACGACGATCAGTCCATCTACGGCTGGCGCGGCGCCTCGCTGGAGAACCTCAAGCGTCTGGGGCAGGACTTTCCCAACCTCACCGTCATCAAGCTGGAGCAGAACTACCGCTCCACCCGCACCATCCTGCACGCGGCCAACACCCTCATCGCCAAGAATCCCAAGCTCTACACCAAGACGCTGTGGTCGGCCCTGGGCGAGGGCGATCCGCTCAAGGTGCTGCCCTGTGACGACGACGAGGACGAGGCCGAAACCGTCGTCAAGCGCATCCAGGCAGCCCGCTTCGAGAAGCGCCTGAAATGGTCGGACTTCGCCGTGCTCTACCGCGGCAACCACCAGGCGCGGGTCATCGAGCAGATGCTTCGCAAAGAGCACATCCCCTATCAGATCTCCGGCGGCCAGTCGTTCTTCGACCGTGCCGAGATCAAGGACCTGTGCGCCTACCTGCGCCTGCTGGCCAACGACGACGACGATCCGGCCTTCATCCGCGCCGCCACCACGCCGCGACGCGGCATCGGCCCACAGACCCTCAAGCTGCTGGGTGAATACGCAGGCGAGCGTGACATCAGCCTGTTCCAGGCCATGTTCGAGGCCGGCGTGGAAAGCCGCCTGACCGATCGGCAGCTGCATCCGCTGCGCGTCTTTGGCGACTTCATCAACCGCCTGAAATGGCGTGCCGAGCGCGAACCCGCCTCCACCGTGCTGGATGCGCTGATCAGCGCCATCGACTACCAGGCCTACCTGTCCGAACAGGGCGACGAGCGCAGCGCCACCACCCGCTGGCAGTACGTCTGCGAATTCCGTGACTGGATCGGCAAGCGCGCCGACGACGACGGCAAGACGCTGGTGGACATGGCCCAGCACATCTCGCTCGTGACCCGCCTGGAAGGCCGTGACGAGGACGGCGACGCCGTGCGCCTGTCCACCGTCCACGCCAGCAAGGGCCTGGAGTACCCGCACGTCTTCCTGATCGGCGTGGAAGAAGGCATCATGCCCCACGCCGGCCGCGAGGATGACGGCCTGGACGACGTGAACGGCTCGCCCGTGGACCGCGAGAAGATCGACGCCGAGCGCCTGGAAGAAGAGCGACGGCTGATGTATGTCGCCATCACCCGCGCCCGCAAGAGCCTCACGCTCTCATGGTGCCGCCAGCGCAAGCGCGCCCGCGAGATGGTGGACTGCCAGCCCTCGCGCTTCATCACCGAGATGCAGCTCGAAGCCGAGGGGACGCGCAACGTCCCCGTCTCGGCCGACGAAGCTCGCAAGAAACTGGCAGCGCTGCGCGCCATGCTGGAACAGCGCGGCGCCGTCCCCAGCTGAAAAGAAAACGCCCCATTCCTGCAGGCCGGAACCTGCACGAATGGGGCGCTGAAAAGAAAGTGGTGACTTACTCGTCGCCTTCTTTCTTCTCTTCCAGCTTGGGTGCCTCGAAATTGGCACCGCCCTCGTTGGCCATGTAGACCACCGCGTTGGCGACCTCCTGGTCGGAGTACTCACCACCCGCCTGCGGCGGCATGGCGTTCTTGCCCTTCGTGGCCGACTGCAGCAGCGTATCCAGACCCTGCGCAATGCGCGGTGCCCAGGCAGCCTTGTCGCCGAACTTGGGTGCGCCCGAAACGCCCGCCGTATGGCAGCCCGTGCACACGCCCTTGAACACTTCCTCACCGGTCCGGGCCGGGCCGCCCTTCTTCATTTCCTGCAGCTCGAAGCCGGCCACCGGACGGATGCGTGCCTCGATGACTTCAGACGACATCTCGTCGGTCGCACGCGGGCGGCTGCCGGACGCCCCGATCATCGCCGAAATGATGACAACCGGCAGGACCAGTGCCGCCGTCACCACCACGACCAGCTGGGTGTTCGACTTGAAGAACCGCATCTTCTCGCCGGTCTGCTTGCCGGCCGGGGTGCCAGGAGTGTTATTGGCCATGAATGCTCCGCGCTGCTTTCTCTAGATTCCAGGTATCCGGGCACGGCACGCATTCCTGCCTGCGGCAGGTCGATCAGGGCCGGCACCCATGATGAATCGCATTTTTATAGAGCAAAACCCTACTGGCCGTGTTGATCAGGATCAGCTCCCGGCCAGAGCGGCCCGCCAGACGGCATCATGACCTCCCTCGGGACAGAAAATGCGCACGGCCCGGCACGCTTCCTCGGCAGCGGCCAAAGATCACGCAAGCTGCCTGAACCTGAAACAGGGGTAGCCCGCCTTACCCTGGCCGCCAGCACTGGACGCCCATCCGGAAAAGCTGTATTCTTCAAAAGCTCAGCGCGCCCGTAGCTCAGGGGATAGAGTATTGGCCTCCGAAGCCAAGGGTCGCACGTTCGATTCGTGCCGGGCGCGCCACTTCCCCTTCCTGGTGGGGCCTTCATGTCCGCATCCACCCCTGCCCAGCGTACCCTCACCACCGCCCGCTGCCTGCTGGCCGCCGGTGCCCTGGTTTCGGCCTCCGCCATCGTACGCTCCTCCATTGCCGGCACCCTGCTGGCCTGGCTGCTCATGCTGCTGGGCGGCGGCATGCTGGTGGCTGCCCGCCGCGCCGACTGACCCATCCTCCAGGTGCCGTCTATCGGCCCTCTTCCCGTGCCCGCCGGGCGCGCTCGAAAAGCTTGTCGTGAGGCTCGCCCACGGTGCGATCGTCGCTCAACGTGAGCGGATCATCATCGATCTCGTCTTCCCAGGCTGCTTGGGCAGCCGCCTGCGACTCCCGGTCGTTGCCGATCCCCACCGGCAGGTCGGCCCCTTCGTCCGGTGACCACGTCGCCGTATCGGCCCCAGCACCGTCGGCATGCCCGGCCGGCAGTGTCCTGTCCGTTTCCGCCTCATCGGCCGTGCCCGTAGCGGCCTCGGCCACCGCATCCGCATCTGCAGAACGTTCGGCGGCCGCTTCACCGTCCGACGTTGCCCCCTCGGCCGTCGCACCGTTTTCAGCCGCCTCGGCGTTGTCCTCTGCGTCGGGCGCCTCCGTCCAGCCGGTACCGACCAGCAGCGCCCCGCCAAACTGCGCCTCGGGCCGGAAAGCCCCCAGGCCAAACAGCTTCAGGAAGGACTCGGCATCCACCCGTCCCTGCTCGTAGGCCTTCATAAAACGCTGGGGCGACGTGAAATCCCAGCTGCCCACCGGCAGCGGCACGGACGGCTGCACGTAGAGCTGCCCCTCCAGCGCAAAGACCGGCGTCTTGCGGTTGTAGGTGCGCGTGGTCAGCACCAGCGTCTGGCCCGGCACATCGGCCACCAGATCCACCGGTACCGGATCCACCAGACTGCCCGAGCAAGCCGGCACGCCATCCAGCTCCACCGGCGGCACCAGCGGCGGCAAGGCGCTGGCCGCCTGCAAAAGATCGAACAGCTCCCGCTCGGTACGGCAGTCCTGCAGGCGCTTCACATGCGGCACGAACATCGCCGTGCGCTCGGACCGGGCATGCAGTGCGGCCGGCATCAACCGTGCGTCACGCCGGTATTCGCGCCAGCTCACCCTCCGCAACTGACGCTCGGTCAGCGTGGGCGGCGGCAGCGCGCAGCCAATGCGGATCTCGGGCGCCGCCCACAGCAGCTGCCGGAAATGCTCGCCCCCCAGCACCGCCCGCATGGACTTGCGATAGATGCCCCCCTGACGGAACAGCGGCGCATCCTTGCGAAACAGATTGAGCCAGGCGATGTTGGTGCGCACCCCGGCCAGCTCACGCTCGTACCAGGCCAGCGCACGCCGGCTGTCATTGGCATGGACCAAGCAAGCCATGAAGGCGCCCATCGAGGTTGCCCCGATGACGCGCGGGCGCAGCTCGATCTCGGCGCGCAGGACTTCCCAGAAGCCCGCCTGCCACCAGCAACGATGCCCGCCACCCGCAAAGATCACCTTGTCAAACATGCAATCGATCCAGTAGTTGCCCGGCCCACAGCCGGGCCCGCTCCCATTCTACCGTCGGCCCCCCGTCAGGCCAGCCATGCACACCCCAAGGCAACAGATGCCCACGAAAGAAAACAGGCCCCGCTCGGGCGCCGCCGTAACCCGCAACCCGCAACCCGCAACCTGCAGCCCGCAGCCCGCAGCCCGCACGAGCCTTCATCAGCCCACAGGCCTATCAGGCGCGATAATCCGCGCATGAGCAACACGCCTGCAACGCCATCGGCGCCCTCTCACGGGCCAGGCCGCAACCCCGACAGCCTACTCACCCCCGCCCCGGCAGGGGCAAGGCGCAGCGACGACACCGCCGCCCCACCCCACCAGGGCCTGCCCCCGGTCTGGCGTGAAGACGCACGCATCCTGCTGCTGGGCAGCTTTCCCGGCAATGCCTCCCTGGCGGCCCGAGCCTACTACGCGCACCCGCGCAACCAGTTCTGGCCCATCATGGGCCGGCTGACGGGCGAGCCCACAGCCGAGCTGCCCTACGAGGCGCGACTGGCCCTGCTGCGCCGCCACCGCATCGCCCTGTGGGACACGGTGGGTCGCTGCCACCGTCAGGGCAGCCTGGACAGCGCCATCCGCGAGGCCCTGGGCAACGAATTCCAGCCCCTGCTGGCACGCCTGCCCCACCTGCAGCTGATCGGCTTCAACGGCCAGCATGCAGGTCGCCAGCAGGCGTTCTTTCAGTCACTGGGCTACCAGACGGTGGTACTGCCCTCCACCAGCCCGGCCTACGCCAGCCTGAACCTGGACCAGAAAAGTGAGCGCTGGCTCTCGGCGCTACACCCGTTTCTCAGCCCTTAGACCTCACCCCGGGCAGGAACTGCACCAGCAGAAAGAGGCAGGCCACCGAAGCGATGGCCATGTCCACCAGCCGCACCCGGATACGGCGACGACGCGGCGCATTGAGGATCGCATGCGGTGTGGTCGTGGGCCGATCCTCCCGCGCCGGATGCCCGGCCCGCTCCGCATGCACCTGCGGCATCGAAGTCCCTTCCGACGCCGGTTTCGTCTCCGATGAAGCCATGATCGTCTCCGCTCAGGCGCCGCGCTCAGCCACCAGCGCCGGGTTGAACGCCGGGTCGTTGTACATCTTGAACTGGCGGTACACCTTGAAATAGGCCTTGCCGGCGCGGCAGTCGGCCATCAGCTCGTCCAGGCAGCGGCCCAGATCGTTGCGCTGGGTCTCCAGCCGGGCCAGCCGCGCGCGCGAAGCCTCGCGGTGCGCCTCGTCCACATCGGTGCGCTCGGTCTGCGCCTTCATCGCCCGCACCTTCAGCGCCATGATCGACATCCGGTCGATGATGCTGCCGGCCGTCTCGCTGTTCATCCGCGCCCCCTGGCCCGCCAGGCTTACCGGCGAATCACCGCCCACCGACGACGGATCCACCAGACCCAGCCCCAGCAGCAGCAGCTCGTCCACCCGCTCGGTGGCGTCATTGCGCGCCTGGTTGTAGCCGTCGATGGCCCGCTTGTTGCCGGCAATCTCCTCGGCCGAAACGCGGGTACGCCGCGCCAGATCCTCCTCGTCCCACAGCAGGCTGTTGAAGCGATGGTTGTTACCCACCCAGTGCCACAGCAGCACCTGCGTATCGTCCGTGGCCGGCGCCTGGTCCAGCGCATGGCCGTCCGGCGCCACGCCCGCCTTGGGCCAGCCCGGCAGCGCCAGACACTGCTGATGGAAGGCAATCACCGCTGCACCGTTCAGCACCCGACGACTCTGGTTGTCTGCACCCTGCATCTCGTTTCACTCCATAATCGGTGGAAGACCACTGAATTATCCACAAATGCGACCACTCATCGTTCGTCTGCCGAACTGGGTCGGCGATGTCGTCATGAGCCTGCCCACCCTCTGGCACCTGCATCATCACGGCTATGCGCTGCAACTGGTAGGCAAGCGCTGGGCTGTCCCCCTGCTGGCCGGCTGCGGCTGGCCCGTGCATACCCTGCCTGGCACCCTGCGCGAACGGGCCCGCCTGCTGCGCGGCCTGGCCCGGGATGTCCGCACCCTCGACGCGGATTTCGACAAGCGCCTCAACACCCTGCTGCTCACCAACTCCTTCTCCAGCGCCCTGGATGCCTGGCTGGCCGGACTCAACACCGTCGGCTACCGCCAGGACGGCCGAGGCTGGTTCCTCACCCACCCCGTTGCCCAGCCCACGCAGCCGCTGCATGAAAGCCAGCGCTTCTGGAACGTCGCCCGCCCCCTCACCTCCGGCCGGCCCGATGGCCTGGATGCCCGCACGGCAGCGCACCCATCCAGCGCCATGCCATCCGCCCACCCGGCGGCCGATGACCACCCCACCCCGAACGGAAGCGCCACCCCGGCCACACGACAGGCCTCGCCTGCCCAGGCCACCCCCATGGACTGGCCCACGCTGCCCCTGACCGATGACGCCCGGGCCGCCGCCCTGAAACTGCTGCACCAGCAGGGCCTGGTGCAGGACACCGCCGATGGCCAGCCGCGCATCCTGCCCTACGCCTGCCTGGTGCCCTTTGCCACCGGTACCCTGAAAGGCGCCAGCAAGGCCTGGCCCGGCTTTCCCACCCTGTGCCGGCAACTCGTCCCCGAACTGCCGGTGCTGCTCATGCCCGGCCCGGGGCCGGAAACCATCCAGGCCCGTACCGACTACCCCGACGCCCAGACCCTGGCCGGTGTCCCCCTGGATGTCTATGCAGCCCTGCTGGCCCACAGCGCCGTGGTCGTGGCCAACGACACGGGCCCCGGTCACCTGGCTGCCGCCGTCGGCGCTCGCCTCGTCTCCGTCCTGGGCCCCACCGACGCCAGCCGTTACCGCGCCCTCGGCCCTCACGTCACCCTCATCCAGCACCATCCCTGGCCCGAGGTGGACACCGTCCTGCGACAGGTGCACCAGGCCATCGCGGCCGCCCGCCATGGCTGACACCGCAGCCGCACACCTGCCCGTTTTCGGCCTTGCGCGGGGCCGTTACATCCCGCCGCATCCCGCAAAACAACGCGGCAGGCCGTTGCCCTCAAAGCCACACATTGTGACCCGCCGTTTGTCGGCCGACAGACGGCGGCCTAAACTGCAGGCGAAACGACACTGTTGCGCCCCGGCGACGTACACCCCGCCGGCTGCACCTTTCGGAGAAACCCATGTTCAAGCGAAGCACCTGTGCCGCGGCCGTTGCCGCAGCCTTCTCCCTGGCAGCCATTCCGGCCGCCATGGCGCAAACTGCCCAGGACCACGCCCGTACCGCTCGCCCCGCCCCCGCCGGCCAGCAGAACCACCCGGGACGTCACTACAACCTGCAACGCAACACCCCGCAGGCTGCACCGGCATCCAGGGCCGCGGCAAAACACGCCACCCCGCGCCACGGCGCCCAGATGGTCACGGCCGCCAACATGCCCACCGCCATCGACACGCTGACCAGCGATGTCGTCGTGCTGCCCACCTACCACGCCCAGCGCAACGCCAGCCAGCTCACGCCCTTCGAGGCCCTGGGCAGCATCCAGCCCCGCTCGCAAGGCACCCCCGGATCCTTCGGCGGTCTGGCCATCCGCGGCAACGCCCTGCAGGACACCCTCGTCCTGATTGACGGTTTCCGCGTCAGCCCGGCCAGTGGCGCCGACTTCTCGCTGCTGCCCATGGCCTATGGCAGCCGCACCGAAATCCTGCGCGGCCCCGGCTCGGGCATCTACGGCCAGAATGCCGGCGGCGGCGTGGTGCAATACCTGTCCGACCGTGCCGGTCCCAAGACCCAGGTCAGCGGCGAAGCCGGCATCGGCGGCCGTGGCTACATGCAGATGCGCGGCCGCGTTTCCGGCGGCAATGAACAGATCACCGGCACCCTCGACGTGGGCCGCGAACGCGGCGACGGCTTCGACGCCACCGCCCGTGACTACCCGGGCCACCAGGACGACCAGGACAACTGGAAGCGCGACAACCTCTCCGGCCGCCTCGACGCCCGCCTCTCCACCGCCACGAACGTCACCGTCGTGGCCATGCGCAACACCGTCAACGCCGACTTCGACGGCACCTATGGCGGCAACACCGCCCTGGCCGCCAAGAAGCGCCTGGAACTGACCGGCGTGCGCGCCGACCACCAGCTCAGCCCGAACACCCGCCTGGACGCCAAGTTCGGCCAGAGCAGCATCAGCAACACCTGGAACTACACCAACAACGTCGCCACCTGGGACAAGACCCGCCTGCGTGAATACGGCCTGGGTGCCACCCAGCAGGTCACCCCTGAAGTCCTGGCCCGCGTCGGCGCCGAACGGCTGGAAGAAAGCTACGACACCACCGGCCTCTCTTCGCCCACCCGCACCACCCATGCGCTTACCGGCAACGCCGTGGGCGAATACGGCCCGCACCAGCTCAACGTGGCCCTGCGTCTGGACGACAGCAACCGCTACAAGAAGACCTTCAGCCACCAGGTGGGCTATGGCTACCGGCTGGCCGACAACCTGCGCGTCGTGGGCAACCTCAACACCGGCTACCGCATGCCCGACCTGGCCGACTACTACGCCAGCCCGGAAAATGCCCGCCTGAAACAGCAGCGCAACCAGACCGTCGACGCCGGCGCCTACTGGCAGCCCGACCAGGCCACCTACGCCAAGGCCATCGTCTACCGCAGCCGCGTGCGTGACCGCCTCACCACCATCGGCGACTGCACCGGTGCCGCCAACTGCGCCATCACCAACGTCGGCCGCGCCACCATCACCGGCATCGCCCTCTCCCTCGGCCAGGAAAACGCCCCCGGCCAGCTGGTTGAGGGACTGAGCTGGCAGGCCAACCTCGACCTGGTCAATCCCAAGAACAGCGCCACCGGCCGCGTGCTGCCGCACGTCGCCAAGCGCACCCTCAGCGGCCAGGTGGACTACAGCTTCGACGAGTACAGCGTGGGCGCCGACGTGGTGCTGAACAACCGCCACTTCTCCGACGAAGCCAACCAGCGGCGCGTCGGCGGCGCCCTGCTCGTCAACCTGCGCTCGTCCTGGCGCGTCTCCCCCGAGCTGACGGCCCACGCCGACGTCTACAACCTCGGCAACCGCAGCAACGCCAGCTGGCGCTACTACAACCAGCAGCCGCGCACCGTGATGCTGGGCGTGTCGTACTCGCCGCGGTAAGGCAGGCGACCGTTGATGGGGCAGCTTCCAATGACTGCCCCCTCAGACACAGGGCCGGTTCCTTCAACCATGAAGGACCGGCCCTGTTCATTTGCAGCCTGTCGGATGCAGGATCCACGCGTATCGGCTGGGAGCGTGATCCACTTGTTTTCGGGCAATCATGGTAATACCATCTGTATTACTCCACCCGAATCCATGCCGCCATGACCACCACCGTCAAGCTGCCCCCCGAGCTGGAACATCAGCTGCGCCAGCGCAGCACCCAGGAAGGCCGCTCCATCAGCGAGCTGATGCGCGATGCCCTCAGCGCCTACCTGCAGAACGTACCGCCCCCCAAGGCCTCCGCCTTCAGCCTGGGCGCAGACCTGTTTGGCCGCCATGCCGGTCCGGCTGATCTGTCCACCGAACGCCGCCGCCATCTGGCCGACGCCTGGGAAGAGAAACACCGCAGGGGGCAATGAAGATGTCAGAACAGAAAGTCGCAGAGCCCCCACTTCGGTGGCCAGCCCCCGTCGAGGGCCCCGTCCTGGTCGACTCAGGTCCCCTGCTGGCCCTGTTCAACGCAGCGGACCACTGGCACCTGCCCGTGAGACACTGGCTGGAAACGCATCCCGCCGTCCGCCTCGTCACCACCTGGCCCGTACTGACCGAAGTCTGCGCCCTGCTCGCCCGTCGCATCCATAACCAGGCCGCCCTGGACTTCCTGCTGTGGATCGAACGCGGCGCCGTCCAGGTGGACATCCCCACCGACACCAGCCTGCCAGCCGTCCACCGCATCGCCCAGCGTTTTGCCAGCCCGCCCCTGGACCTGGCCGACGCCTCCATTGCCGAAGCCGCCGCACGACTGGGCATTCACCGCATCATCAGCATCGATGCCGACTTCGATGTCTACCGGGACGCGCGGGGGAAGGCGCTGGTCAATTTGCTGCGCTGAAAGGTAATCGAGCGCTCTTCAAGACAGGATCAAGCGATATCAGCATGCAGGCTGAAGCGCTCGGCGACCACACGAACCTCTTTCCTGCGTCCATGCCCCGGGAATGGTTTATCTTCAAGCGTAACCAACCCCGCCTTGGCAAGCTCATCGATATCTCGCTTAACCGCACTACGGTCCCGATGAAGCCGTACAGCGATGTCCGTGATGGACCCGGGGGCCTCCTTGACTGCGCGAAACAGATTGAGCCTGGCCGCCGTCAACAGCTTCATCAGGTCTTCGGGATCCTCAAAACTGAGAATGCGCTGTTCAGGCAGCCGCTCGCCACGATCAGCACTACGGGCCAGTTGCCGCCCTCTTGCAAAGAACTCGTCTTCTGTTCCGGTCTTGATAATGACATGGGTCATCTGGGCTTCCTCAGGGCAATCCAATCCTGCTGAAAACGCTGTTCGGCGAACTGGAAAATAGCGCGATAACGCCAACGACACAGCGATGACATACGTCGTTGTCATTATCATACTATTTCATTCGACCGCTATACCTCCGTCGGAAACCGCAACCAACGCAGGTTGATGCGTGCAACAACACAGTGCCAGGACCCGAGCTGCTTTCCTACGATCCTACCCCTACTACCTGGAGTAGAAAGCGCGCCTCGTCTCCCCTCAGACTCCACCCGCATCCCTAGCCCAACCGGTCATCCAGCCCAGACTACTTTCTTGGCTGACTCTGTTCTAGGATGAGTGCAAAGCAGCAAAGTGGCAGTCATTTCAGGGAGATAGAGCGCCTGCCGATACACATCGCCCCTCCTTGCTGGCGTCATACGGAATAACGGACGGGAATGGAAGCGGTTCGATAGCAAGGCAACAGCCCTCTTACATCAAGAAAAAAATGTCGAACGAAACAATGACCTCCTCCCGAGACGCGGAAAAACTAATTGACGCTCTAATTGAACATTGGCGCTTCTGGGAGCTACACGAGAGCTTCTACATTAATACCCTCGCCCCCAGTTTGATTTCAGATCCATCCACGGGCGATGAGCTTGAACAAGAAACCCTTGCCAAACTGAAAAAAATCACTACAGAAGACGAATGGCAGTCTTTACCAAGACTGCTTGCAGAGAGGCGTTCATCCATGGTACGCGAAATTGAAATCAAGCGTCTTGAACAAGAGGCCAAAGAAAAAGAACAACGTGAACGCGAAGCCAAAGAACAACAGCGCAAAGAACTTCGCATCGCAATGCTTCGCGAACTTCGCAATCAATTCAAATCAGACTTTACCGGTGTCCTTGAATATTTAAAGGAAACGTGCAGCGGAATATTGAACGAAGATGAATTCGAGGCAGAGAAAATATCGTTTGTGAAGAACTGGACAAAAGCAAACAGAAAACCCAACAGCAAGCTTCCTGATGACCAGCAGATTGCCGCCATCTCCAGCGTTCATGAACACACACAAGTCACCGCCAGGGCCGGCAGCGGGAAGACGACAACTCTGGTCACTCGCACACTGTTTCTCATGCGCCACTGTCGTGTCGCCCCATCAGAAATATTGATTCTTGCATTCAACCGCAAGGCCGCCCATGAAATTCGAAAACGGCTTCTTTCCCTGCTCGACAACGACGCAGAAGCAGAGATCAATAACGAGATCGATGAACTAAAAGCTGAAAACACGAACAGAAGCAAAACAGCTGATGATATCGAAGCAAAGGCAGTAGAGAAGGTTTCCTCAAAACTAAACATCACGTTACCTCACGTGATGACTTTTCATGCGCTGGCTTACTCCATCGTCCATCCAGAAGAGAGTCTTCTATATGACGAATCCGAAGGTGGCTCTCAGAAACTAAGCCAAACAGTACAGCAGGTTATCGACGACCATCTCAGAATTCCAAAATTCCAAGAAAAGATTCGCAATCTGATGCTCGCCCACTTTCGCGATGACTGGGAACGAATCGTCGAGGGACGCCATGATCAAAGCAAGGAAGAATTTCTGAGATTCCGCAGATCCCTGCCACACTTTAGCCTTCGCGGAGAGCAAGTAAAGTCCTATGGAGAAAAGTTAATTGCGAATTTCTTATTTGAACACGATATTACGTACAAGTACGAACGAAACCACTGGTGGAATGGAATCAACTATAGACCAGACTTCACTGTATTCAAGACAGAAAAAAGCGGGGTCATCATCGAGTATTTTGGCCTCACAGGCGACCCCGACTACGACGATATGTCTGAAAAAAAACGTGAGTACTGGAAAAACAAACAAAATTGGACTCTTTTAGAATTAAACCCTAAAGACATAACGGACAAAGGGGAGATCCATTTTTATGGAAAGATCAAGGATGCGTTGCAGCTTCTAGGCATTCCATGCAAACGCTTGTCTGAGGATGAAATATGGGAACGCATTCGCGACAGAGCCATTGATAGGTTTACGAAAGCATCCAAGGGATTTATAGCTCGCTGTCGCAAGCTCTCGCTGAGCGTTTCCGATCTCAGGCTCAAGACACAGACGCACTCCGCTCTCACACCCGAGGAGAGTGCATTTATTGAAATTGCATGCTCAATTTACGATGCGTACCTTAATCGGATTTCTGCCACCGGTGAAGAAGACTTCGACGGATTGATGCGACGCGCCACGGAAAAAGTGAGCAGCGGCAACACCATTTTCAAAAGAAGATCAACCGATGGAGACCTGGGATCTTTACGACACATATGTATTGACGAGTTTCAAGATTTCTCTGATCTGTTCTACCAACTCCTGTCGGCGATACGAAAGTCATCACCTGAAGCCAAACTATTCTGCGTGGGTGACGATTGGCAGGCGATCAATGGGTTCGCCGGCTCAGATCTGAAATTTTTCAAACAATTCAAGCAGCACGTCGGTGATTCACGTTGTTTGAACATCTCTACAAACTATCGGTCAGCTCCGGCAATTGTAGAGGCAGGAAACGCGCTCATGCTCGGCCACGGAGCTCCAGCCATTGCAAGCAAAGAGAAGGAGAGAATCGGCAGGGTTATAGTGTCAGATTTGGACGAGTTTGAACCATCGATCACCGAGAGAAAAGACCACTCCGGCGACATACTTACCCCCGCCATTTTACGGGTTCTGAGCAAGGCACTATCATCCTCCGACGACACCAGGATTGTTCTGCTTTGCAGAACAAATAAGATTCCTTATTTTATCAACTACAAGAACACGGCCACCAAAGGTGGCAGCCGATCTCTTGATAATTATCTTGATCTTATCAGGTCATCTCTTCCAAAAGACCAGAGAGAACGCGTCACCATTTCCACCGCACACAAGTACAAGGGACTGGAAAAGAAAATGGTGATCGTCATTGATCTTGTCCAAAGAAGCTATCCGCTCATACATCCGGACTGGCAATTCACCAGGATACTGGGAAATAGCCTGGAGAATATCGTGGAAGAAGAACGGCGCTTACTTTATGTCGCATTAACTCGCGCCGAAGAGGATCTTTTCATCTTTACCGAGAACAGAAACAAGTCTCCATTTCTGGATGATTTGGAACGCACAGCAAATTTAGCATCCATCAACTGGGAACTCTTCCCTCCACTACAAGGAGCTACGGGTCGACTAGTGGTAAGGATAGGCAGTCAGGAGGGAACTTGGGGATCCCCCACTTACGCTATAAAGGATTTACTCAAAGCGTCAGGATATCAATGGCAGTCCACTGGCTGGCGTAGCTGGACAAAAACCATGCCATCAACACGGTTCTCTGCCGAAATCCTCAAGTCGGAGGTTTGGTCCGCGTCTGCAGATGGTATTGATGTACGCATCTTCGATGCTACCGATAAGCTAGTTGCGCAATTCCTGGTAGACGATGGCAACTGGACATGTGTGCTCAACAACCTGAAGGTACCCAGTGCCTCGCACACGCAAGCGATGTTGCGCAATGAACGCCATGTTCCCCTTCTGACAATATAGTTGCCGTCTCCTCTGACGCATTGCCATGACCTGGGATGCTCAGGATACAGATGGCATCTTCAGAGGAAAGCCATCAACAGCCAAGCAACCTGCTTCACCTCAATCCCCCCTCTCCAACCCCACCAGAATCGGACAATCCGGCCGCTCGTCCCCCGCGCAGCAATCCATCAGCGTCTGCAGTGTGTCCACCATTTGCTGCAGGCTGGCAATGCGCTGCTGAAGGTCCTCGATATGCCCGCGGGCAATCCGCTTCACGTCCGCACTGTGGCGGGACCGGTCGTTCCACAGGTCCAGCAGCGTCTGGATCTCGTCCACCGCAAAGCCCAGGTCACGCGCACGCCGCACGAAGCGCAGCCGGTGCACGTCCTTCTCCGAATACGCCCGGTAGCCCGAAGCCAGCCGCAGAGGGGCCGGGATCAGCCCCACCTGCTCGTAGTAGCGGATCATCTTGGCCGACACGCCCGAGGCCCGGGCCGCTTCACCGATGTTCATCGCGCCCTCCCGTCATGGCCTGAACGGCTCGCGAACACGGGCAACCACATGCCCGATATTCCGCCAAAGCGGTACGGTCCAGACATGTCTGGCCTACCCTCCAGGAAACCGTCCCTGACCATCCGCTCAAGCATTCTCCCCACGCCCAAAATGCCGCAGCCGCAGCGCGTTGCCCAGCACGAACACGCTGGACAGCGCCATGGCACCTGCCCCCAGCATCGGGGACAGCAGGATGCCGAAGGCCGGATAGAGCGCACCGGCCGCCAGCGGGATCAGCGCGGTGTTGTAGGCGAAGGCCCAGAACAGGTTCTCGTGGATGTTGCGGATGGTGGCCCGCGACAGCCCGATGGCCTTGGCCACGCCCTGCAGGTTGCCCGACATCAACACCACGTCGGCCGCCTCGATGGCCACGTCGGTACCGGTGCCGATGGCCATCCCCACCTCGGCCTGCGCCAGCGCCGGTGCATCGTTGATGCCGTCACCCACATAGGCCAGCGCGCCGTGGGTGGCCTGCAGGCGCTTCACCGCCTCCACCTTGCCGGCCGGCAGCACCTCGGCCACCACCTCGTCGATGCCCAGCTGGCGGGCGATGGCCTGCGCAGTCCGGGCATTGTCGCCCGTGATCATCGCCACCTTCAGCCCCTGCGCATGCAGCGCCGCAATGGCTGCCGGCGTCGTCGCCTTGATCGGGTCCGACACCGCCACAATGGCGGCCAGCTTGCCGTCCACGGCCACATAGAGCGGCGACTTGCCCTCGCCCCCCAGGCGCTGCGCCACCTCGGCAAAGGGGCTCACATCCACCCCCAGCGACTGCATGTAGCGGTCGGCCCCCACGGCCACCGGCACCCCGGCAGGCTCTTCAGAGTCAGTGCCCACTTTCGCTGCATCCTGCACCCGTGCATGCACACCCAGCCCCGTCAGCGACTCGAAGTCCTGCACGGCCGGCAGCGCCAGGCCCTCGGCCTCGGCGGCCGCCACCAGCGCCCGCGCAATCGGATGCTCGGAGCGTGACTCCAGCGCCGCCACCTGGGCCAGCACCGCAGCGCGCTCGAAGCCCGGCCGCACCTCCAGGTCGGTCAGCGCCGGCCGTCCCTCGGTCAGCGTGCCGGTCTTGTCCACCGCCACCACCTTCGCGTCCTTCAGAAGCTGCAGCGCCTCGCCCTTGCGGAACAGCACGCCCAGCTCGGCCCCGCGGCCGATGCCCACCATGATCGAGGTCGGTGTGGCCAGCCCCATCGCGCACGGGCAGGCGATGATCAGCACCGCCACCGCGTTGACCAGCGCAAAGCCCAGCGCCGGTGTCGGCCCGAACACCATCCAGATGGCGAAGGTGATGAGCGCGGCCGTCATCACGGCCGGCACGAACCACATCGTCACCCGGTCCACCAGCGTCTGGATGGGCAGCTTGGAACCCTGCGCCTGCTCCACCATCCGGATGATCTGCGCCAGCACCGTCTGGCCGCCCACGGCCGTGGCCCGCAGCGTGAAGGCGCCGGTCTGGTTCACCGTACCCCCCACCACCGGGCTGCCTGCCGTCTTGGCCACCGGAACCGGCTCACCGGTGATCATCGACTCGTCCACATAGCTGTCGCCCTCGATCACCTCACCATCCACCGGTACCCGCTCGCCGGGGCGCACCTCCACCACGTCCTGTGCCCGCACCTGAGCCAGCGGCACGTCCACCACCTGGCCGTCACGCCGTACATGGGCCGTGCGGGCCTGCAGGCCCGCCAGCCGCTGGATCGCCTCCGACGTGCGCCCCTTGGCCCGCGCCTCCAGGAAGCGCCCCACCAGGATCAGCACCACAATGACGGCCGCCGACTCGAAGTACACGTTCACCGAGCCTGCCGGCAGCACCGACGGCAGGAAGGTGGCCACCGTGGAAAAGCCCCAGGCGGCCAGCGTGCCCACCGCCACCAGCGAATTCATGTCGGGCGCCCCGCGCAGCAGCGCCGGAATGCCTTTCCGGTAGAAGCGCAGCCCTGGCACGAACAGCACCAGCGTCGTCAGCACGAACTGCAGGTACCAGCTGTTCTGCGTGCCGATGGTGTGCGCCACCCAGTGATGGAAGGCCGGCACCATGTGCCCGCCCATCTCCAGCAGGAACACTGGCAGCGCCAGCGCGGCTGCCAGCCACAGGTCACGCCACAGTGCCTGCTGCTCGGCCGCCTTGCGATCCACAACAGAGTGAGCGCCTGCTTCCTTGGAAACACCCGCGCCATGCGCATCAGCGCCCTCGCCTGCAGCGTCCGGGACCGAGCCGGTGTCCTCACCGCCGTCCACCACGCGTGCCGGATACCCGGCCTTCTCAGCCGCCGCCAGCAGTGCCGCTACCGGTGCCAGTCCACTCACCGTCGCCCGTTCCGTGGCCAGGTTCACACTGGCCGAACGCACGCCCGGCACCGCCTTCAGCGCCCGCTCCACCCGACCCACGCACGAGGCGCAACTCATCTCGTCCACCTGCAGCACCACGGTGCTCTCGGGCACGTCGTAGCCCATCTTCTGCACCGCCTGCACCAGCTGCTGCGTCTCCAGCGGCTCGGCCAGCGTCACCGTGGCCCGCTCGGTAGCCAGGTTCACGTTCACCGACGCCACCCCGGGCACCTTGCCCAGCGCCATCTCCACCCGCCGCACGCATGACGCGCAGCTCATGCCCTCAATGGGCAGCACGAGAGTCTGGGCCGCCTTCTGCAGCCCGGTACCGGACACAGCCGGATTCGGTGCATTCATGATCCATTTCCTTGCCGTTTCACGGCCTTGCTGGAGCCCCAAGCATAAACCTTCCCATCATGGGAAGGTCAATACCCCTGCAATCAATAACCATTCACCCGGTAGCCCTATGGCCCCTTGCGCGTAGAATTCGCCCCTTTCCAGGGTTTTCGTGCAGGATGGTCTCCCCTGTCCAGCCTGACGACAATCCGGCAGATCCCTACGGCCCATCCGGTGGCCGACCCTCCGGGTCTGCCCGGCCTTTCCGCCGGGATCTATCCATTCGATACAAGGAGACGGTCCATGACCATGACCCCCGCAGACACGGCAACCACCATCATGTTTGCCATCTACCTGGTTGCCATGCTGCTAATCGGCTGGCTGGGCTACCGGGCCACCAGCAACCTGTCCGACTACATCCTGGGCGGACGCAGCCTGGGCAGCTTCGTCACCGCCCTGTCGGCCGGCGCCTCCGACATGAGCGGCTGGCTGCTGATGGGCCTGCCTGGCGCCGTCTACGCCAGCGGCCTGTCCGAATCATGGATCGCCATCGGCCTGTGCATCGGCGCCTGGCTCAACTGGTACTTCGTGGCCGGGCGCCTGCGCGTCTACACCGAGAAGGTCGGCAACGCCCTCACCATGCCCGACTACTTCACCAACCGCTTCGAGGACCACAGCAACCTGCTGCGCATCTTCACGGCGGTGGTCATCCTCGTCTTCTTCACCCTGTACTGCGCCTCCGGTGTCGTGGCCGGCGCCCGCCTCTTCGAGAGCATGTTCGGCATGCCCTACAGCGTCGCCCTCTGGGTCGGCGCCCTGTGCACCATCGCCTACGTCTTCATCGGCGGCTTCCTGGCCGTCAGCTGGACCGACACCATCCAGGCGTCACTGATGATCGGCGCGCTGATCCTCGCCCCGCTGATGGTCATCTACAACCAGGGCGGTGTCACCGAGAGCATCCAGCTCGTCGAACAGATCAAGCCCGGTGCCACCAGCCTGATGGGCGACCTCGACACCCTGGCCATCCTCTCGCTGGCCGCCTGGGGTCTGGGCTACTTCGGCCAGCCGCACATCCTCGTGCGCTTCATGGCCGCCGAATCGCTCCACACCATCCCCAACGCCCGCCGCATCGGCATGATCTGGATGTTCCTGTGCCTGTTCGGCTCGGTCGGCGTCGGCTTCTTCGGCATCGCCTACTTCGGCAGCCACCCCGAGATCCCCAACACCGTCGCCGCCAACAACGAGACCGTCTTCGTCGAGATCTCGCGACTGCTGTTCAACCCCTGGATCGCCGGCCTGCTGCTGGCTGCCATCCTGGCTGCCGTCATGAGCACCCTGTCCTGCCAGCTGCTCGTCTGCTCCAGCGCCCTCACCCAGGATCTCTACAAGACCTTCCTGCGCCGCGGCGCTTCCGACCATGAACTGGTCTGGGTCGGCCGTGCCATGGTGCTGCTGGTCTCCGTCGTCGCCATCTGGCTGGCTTCCGATCCCAACAGCGAAGTGCTGGGCCTGGTCAGCTACGCCTGGGCCGGCTTCGGTGCCGCCTTCGGCCCCGTCGTGCTGCTGTCGCTGATGTGGCCGCGCATGACCCGCAACGGCGCGCTGGCCGGCATGGTCGTCGGTGCCCTCACCGTCATCATCTGGAAGAAGACCAGCTGGGCCGCCCTGGGCATGCCCGTGCTCGATACCGTCTACGAGATCATCCCGGGCTTCCTGCTCTCGACCCTCGCCGTCGTCGTCTTCAGCCTGATCTCGCCGCCGCCGTCGGCCAGCATCCGCCAGACCTTCGACGAAGTGGAAGCCGACGTGCGCGAGCACGGCTAAGCGAGGCGCTCTCTTCGAACGTTCTCTTCGAACCAGGGGCCAGATCATCCACTGCACGGATGACTGGCCCTTTTTTCGCCAACCCCTCAGCCGCAGCTGTCCCCACCCGGCTCGGCGCCCTGCACGCGCATCGCGGCCTGCCACAGATGACGTGGCACCCGTGACTGCAGACGGTCCACCAGCCAGCCCACCAGCTCATCACTCAGGGCATGGCCTTCATGCGGCACGATATCGGCCATCACGTCCGCATCACGCTTGACCAGATCCTCGGCCGTCTTCACCGAATGACGGAAATGCACGCTCTGGTCCGCCTTGCCATGCACCAGATGCAGCACCAGCGTCGGTGACACCGCATCGGGCACCGGCCCGAAACGCCCCCCTACCGTGCTCACGCGACCACAGACCGGATGCCCGTCACCAGCCGACGCCATCGCAGCCGCCAGCGCCATCGTGGCCCCTTCGCCCACACCGATCAGCGCCGTGGCCTCGGGCAGCACCTTCATCTGTGCCTGCCAGTTGCGGATGCTGCCGATGCAGCCCGGCAGCGCCGCCTCCACCGCACCTGCCAGCGCCTCGTCTTCCCAGGCCGTCAGCAGCGCACGGCCTTCCATGGGCGTGTCCGCCACCCCGGCCTGCATCTCACCGGCCTGCATCTCACCAGCCGGCACCAGCCAGCCATGATCTTCCCCCACGGCATGCGGCCCCTGCAGCGCCACGATGGCCGCTGAACCAAAGGCCTTGCCCAGCGCCTCACCCAGAGGCGTCATCTCCTGCCAGGACTGGCCGGCATCGCAGAACAGCAGGAACAGCTGGGCAGCGCCGCCTTCCGGCGCCGGCTTGAGAATATGGGCAATGGCCATGATGTCTTCCCGTGGCAGGTGAAAAAGCCGTCATGCTGCCACAACGGCAGCACACTGCGCACAGATGGCGTCGCCTCCGTAAAAGCAACAGGCAGTCCGACCACCGGCACCCTATCCGACTCTTTCGCTGGGCACCACGCCCGCATGCCGACCATCTCCCGCCGGTTGGCGCCAGGCCGCACACCATGCAGAATAGGGTGCCATTCCTGCCTGCGACGGCAACGCTGCCGCCCGCATGCTCCGACTGCCCCAGCGGCCGGCCCTGAAGTTCACCATGCGTCCCCTGAAGTTCTCCCCCCGCACCCGCGCCTTCCTGCGCGTCCTGCTCAGCCACTACATCACCAATGGCATCACCGCCTGTCTGGGACTGCTGGTGATATCGCTCATCGTCGAGAACTGGCTGGGCGCCTATGCAGCCTCGCTCGCCACCGTCGGCGTCATTGCCGTCACGCCGCCGGACGTGGCCGCGCCACGTCGGGGCAAGCTGCGCACGATGATGCTGCCCTTCATCGCCGGTGTGCCCGTGTTCTACATCGTCCAGCTGCTCAACGGCCGGCACCTGGAACTGGGCATCTTCCTCACGTTCTTCTCGTTCCTGGCCTTTCTGGCCATGGCCTGGGGCAAGCGGGGCATTCCGGTGGCCATGGGCATGATGTTCACGGCCATCTTCTCCATCGCCAGCCACCGGCCCGGGGCCGAAAGTGCAGCCCTTCAGAGCACGCTCTATTTCAGTATCGGCGCCGGCCTCTACGTCATCTGGGCCACGCTGGCCAACCTGGCGCTCAACGCCCGCTACCGCGCGCTGGCCATGGCTGACGTGCTGATCTCGCTGGCCGACCTGATCCGCAACGAGGCACGCCAGTTCCGCCATCAGCGCGCCTGTGACAAGGATGAGTGCGAGGCGCTGCTGAGCCAGCTATTGAAGGCTCAGGCCGCGCTGGCCGACCAGATGCAGGCCACCCGCGACATCGTGCTGGAATCACCCCGCACCCCGTTCCGCCAGCGCATTGCCGGCATGCTGGTCATCGTCATCGACATCCGCGACCAGCTGCTGGCCAGCGAGCTGGATCTGGATGGCCTGCGTACCCACCCGCGTCACCGCCACGCCCTGGCCCAGATGCGCTCGGTGCTCGATGAGCTGGCCGACGAGGTGGATGCCCTGGCCGACGCGCTCTTCCTGGGCTACCGCCCCCGCCCCGCCATCGATCGCCGCACCCGCATCGCCACCATCCGCTCCACCCACGACTACGAACAGGACGGCTTCAGCCTGGGGCCCACCCCGGCCATGCTGGTGCGCGGCATCGCCCACCGCATCGGTCACATCAACGACGAGATCCTGCGCCTGTCACGCACCGCCCGCGGCGAGCAGATGCCCAACCTGGCCATCGTGCGCGCCAACTGGCAGATGTTCGTCAGCCCCACTGCCTGGTCATGGGCACCCTTCTTCTCGGTCTGGGGCTGGAAGACCCCGCAGATGCGCCACGCCATCCGCGCCGCGCTGGCCATGGGCACAGGCTATGCCGCCTCCATCAACCTGCCCTGGGGCGGCCTGCACGACTACTGGATCCTGCTCACCATCGCCGTCGTACTGCGAGGCAGCCTGTCGCAGACGCTGGAGCGCCGCAACCAGCGCGTGGCCGGCACCCTGGTGGGATGCCTGCTCACCATGGGCCTGCTGGGACTGCATCCGGCCAGCATCGTGCTGCTCGTCGTCATGACGGTGGCCCAGGGGGCCGCCCATGGCTTTGCCCAGCGCCGCTATCTTGTCACCTCCGTGGCCGGCACCACGCTGGGCCTCATCCAGGCCTACATGCTGGCCTACGGCGACAGCAGCCACGCCACGTTCACCCTCTTCGAGCGCATGGCCGACACCCTGCTGGGCGCCGTCATCGCCTGGGCCTTCGCGTACATCCTGCCCTCGTGGGAACGCGGCCAGATTCCGGCCGTCGTGCAGCGCACCATCGATGCCCAGATCCGCCACGCCAAGCTGGCGCTGGACCCCGAACAGCTCAAGAGCGTCGAGGACACCCCCGAGCTGGAATGGCGCCTGGCACGCCGCGAGGCCTTCGACAGCCTGTCGGCCCTGGTGCAGGCCACCCAGCGCTCCCTGTCCGAGCCGCGCGCCGTGCGCCCGCCCATCGAGGCCCTGCAATACATGCAGGTGCACTGCTACCAGCTGCTGGCCCAGCTCAGTGCCGTGAAGGCGCTTCTGGTGCTGCGCCGTGACCGCCTGAACCTGCCCGAGGCCACCGCCGCCCTGGAAAACGCCATCGAGCGCATCGAGCGCAAGCTGGGATCCCTGCCCATCTCCCCGCTCAACGACAGCACGGCCGCCAGCACCCTCAGCGATCAGGTGATCCTGCCCGATCCCTTCGAGACCGAGATCACCCCCTGGCTGCTGCGCCGGCTGGATGCCTCCACCAACATCGCCATCCAGATCCGTGACGACGCCTCGCGCGTGCTGCAGATCCTGGACTGGAGCGCGGGGCAGCACCTGGTCGAGTGCGACGCTGCCTGAGGGCTTCTCAGGGGCCTTCGCTGTCATCCTCCCGTTCCTTCTGGCATGATGGTTCTTCCAGGGCTCATCCAGGAGAAACGACATGCAACTGGCCATCACCGGCGCCACCGGCCACATCGGCGGACAGGTCGCCCGCCTGCTGAGCGACCAGGGCCTGCCCCTGATCCTGCCGCTGCGCAATCCGTCCCGCGCCCCCAGGCTGCCCGACTGCGAGCCACGCCCCTTCAGCTACGGTGATTTCGAGCTGGCCCGCGACGCCCTGCAGGGCGTCGATGCGCTCTTCATGGTTTCGGCCGCCGAAAGCCCCACGCGCGAACAGGAACATCTCACCCTGGTGCGTGCCGCCCAAGCAGCCGGCATCCAGCATCTGGTGTACCTGTCCTTTGCCGAAGCTCGTCCCGACAGCACCTTCACGCTGGCGCGTACCCACGCCGTCACCGAAGAAGCCATCCGCCGCTCGACCATGAAGCACACCTTCGTGCGCGACAACTTCTACAGCGAGCTGATGGCCCGGCTGGCCGATGCCGAAGGCGTGATATGCGGCCCCGCAGAACAGGGCCGTGTGGCTTGTGTCGCCCAGCGCGATGCTGCCCAGGCGGTCGCCAACATCATGGCCGATATCGCCGCTGGCGGCACACAGCACCAAGGGCGCACCTACACCCTCACCGGCAGCCAGTCGCTGAGCATGGAGGACATTGCCCGCATCCTCACCACCTGCACCGGCAAGCCCCACCGGTTTCACAACGAGACCATTGCCGAGGCCTTTGCCAGCCGCCGGGCGGCCTACCCCGAGACCCCGGACTGGGAGATCGAGGCCTGGGTCTCCACCTATACGGCCATTGCCAAGGGCGAACTGGCCCAGGTCACGCAGGACCTGCCCCGGCTCATCGGCCGGGCGCCCCTCACCTTCGAGCAGGTGGTCAGGGAACTGGCCAACCCGGGCGCCTAGGCAATGCCCAGGAAGACCGCCAGATTGCGTTCGACCGCTTTCATGCCATCGGCATCGATCGCCCCGAGCTTTGCACCGATTTTTTCGCGCTTGACTGTCATGGTCTTGTCCACCATGACCTGTGAGAGCTTCTGAAGGCCATTCTCTGCCGATGGCGCCACGGTCACGCGGATGAGCTGTCCCGGCACGACCATGCTGGTCACGGGCAGCACAGTCACGCTGGGAAAATCATCACCCACTCTATCGGTCTGGATCACCAGAGCGGGGCGTGGCTTTCCGAAGTCTCCCTGCACAACGATGGTGACAAAGTCTCCGCGCTTCATTCCCAACCGTCCACGTCCGCCAGAGCTTCGTCCATCATCGCCCCAAGGCTGGCATCATCACGATCGGCCTGCGCCAGTCGCGCCGCCTCTCGACGGTACTCATCCTCGAAGCCCGCCCGACGTGTATCGGGCACCCAGATCTGCAAGGGGCGCAGTCCGCTCTGTCTCAAGGCATCACGGTGCTTCCTGACTCGCTCATTGACGTGCATGACAGGCCTCCTGCGTTTCATGTAACCGTTACATGAAACATCCTATCAAAAGCTGCACGCCAAAGCCACCTCTCTTCTGAACAGCCCCGCGGCTGTCAGTGCGCCACGCGACTCAGGAAAGCCTTGACGCGGGCGTTGTCGTGCCGGCCGCCGAAGAAGTCGGTGGGCGGCGCCTCGAAAGCGATGCGGCCATCATCGAAGAACAGCACGCGGTCAGCCACCTCGCGGGCAAAGCCCATCTCGTGAGTCACCACCAGCATGGTCATGCCGGAATCGGCCAGCTGGCGCATCACGTCCAGCACTTCCTTCACCATTTCCGGATCCAGCGCCGAGGTGGGCTCATCAAAGAGCATCACGCGCGGCTGCATGGCCAGCGCCCGGGCGATGGCCACACGCTGCTGCTGACCACCCGAGAGCGCGTGCGGGTACTTGTGGGCATGGTCTTCCAGGCCCACGCGGGTCAGCAGCGCCATGGCCCGGTCACGGGCCTCCTCGCGCGATAGCTTGCGCACGCGGCGCGGCGCCAGCGTGAGGTTGTCCAGCACCGACAGGTGCGAGAACAGGTTGAACTGCTGGAACACCATGCCCACTTCCTTGCGCAGGGCTTCCAGCCGCTGGCGGTCATCATCGACCTCGATGCCGTCGATGACGATGCGACCGGCATCGTGACGCTCCAGCCGGTTCAGCATCCGCAGGAAGGTGCTCTTGCCTGAACCGGAGGCACCCACGATCACGGCCACCTCGCCGGCGTTGAAATCCGCCGTCACATCGGTCAGCACCTGATGCTCGCCGAAGCACTTGCTGACGTGGCTCACCTCAATCAGGGGGCTGCCGGCGCGCTTGTCCTGGTTCATGTCTGCCTGGCTCATTTCTGGCGTCCCTCCACGTCCATCCGGTGTTCCACGGCGGTGGAAATCTGCGTGAGCACGGTGGTCAGCAGCAGGTAGATGACCGCTGCCGTGACCAGCGGCGGAATGGGCTGGAAGGTGGAGGACTGGATGCGGTTGGCCACATTGGTCAGCTCCACCACGCCGATGGCATAGGCCAGCGACGAATCCTTCAGCAGCGCGATGAAGTTGTTCACCAGCGGCGGCAGGGCAATCTTGAAGGCCTGCGGGAAGATCACGTCCCAGAAGGTGTGCCAGTTCGACAGGCCCAGCGAGCGGGCCGCCTCGGTCTGGCCGCGCGGCACGGCCAGCAGGCCCGCGCGGATGGATTCGGCGTTGTAGGCCCCGGCGTTGAAGGCCAGCGCCACGCAGGCCGAGGTGAAGTCATCAAGCTTGAGCCAGGGCAGCAGCTCGGGCAGGGCCAGAAAGACGAACAGCACCTGCACCAGCAGCGGCGTGCCGCGGATGACCCAGATGTAGAAGGAAGCGATCCAGCGAATGGGCGGAATGCGCGACAGCCGTCCCAGTGCCCCCAGCACCCCCAGCACCAGCCCTGCCACCCCGGAGACCAGGGTCAGATAGACCGTGATCCGGCTGCCTTCGGCAAACAGTTCCGCATTCTCGGCGATCGGTTCCGGCATCCTGGAGAGCGGGATGTCGATGAAGCACATCAGCAGCAGCAACAGGACCACACCCAGCGCAATGGCCAGGCTACAGCGGCTCTGTCGGGACCAGCCTGCTGGCCACCGGGAAAGAAAGAACATCATGATGGAAGGAACACCGGCGGAAGGTGAGGGGGAGTGTTGTCAGAGACCTGGTACCGGGAACAGCCTCAGTCCTTGCAGCGGATGTCCTGGTCGAAGTACTTCTTCGACAGCTTCTCGTACGTGCCGTCGGCCATCACCTCGGCCAGCCCCTTGTTGAAGGCGTTGACCAGCTCGGTGTTGCCCTTGCTCATGGCCCCGGCCATCTTCTCGGGGAAGAGGATCTCACCCTGCTGCAGGCCCGAATCCGGCACCAGCTTGATGGCCTCCATGGCCACGAACTTGTCCGTCACCCAGGCGTCGGCCCGCCCACTGACGGTGGCTGCACGCGCATCGCGGTCCAGCGGGAAGTTGCGCACCGAGCCGATGCCGTCCATCTTGCGCAGCCGCTCCAGATAAGTGGTGCCGGTCTGCACCGCCACGGTCTTGCCGGCCAGGTCGGCCGCCTTGGCCACCTTGCCATCCTTCGAGACGATGGTGGCGCCGCCACAGTAGTGCGGGTTGGTGAAGTCCACCACCTTGGCGCGCTCCTCGGTGATGCCGTGCGACGAGATGGCTAGATCCCAGCGGTCACGCTGCAGGCCGGCCAGCAGCGAGTCGAAGCTCAGCACCTTCCACTCCACCTTCAGGCCCAGCTTCCTGGCGATGGCGTCGGTCAGCTCCACCTCGAAGCCGGTGAGCTGCTTGCCCTCGAAGTAGTTGAAGGGCTTGAGATCGCCGCCGGTGGCCGCGATCAGCGTGCCGCTCTTCTCGATGTCCGCCCAGGACCGAGCCTGGACACCCGACGCCGCCAGCGCCACACACACACCTGCCAGGACCGAACGCAAAAGATTCATGATGAGACCCGTCTTGAAACCTGAAAACCCCGGATTGGAGCACCCGCCACGACGGCAGGCAATCCGGGCTACCACCCGGCCACCCTCACGGTGCCGCGGCGCTGCAAACCCGCCATTGTACGACGCGCAGCCCTTCTCCTCCCGCCATGTCAGGGACAGAGCCCCTTTCAGGCCGATCACCCCCGGGCAAACCCCGACCAACCGACGGCAATGAAGGGGTAATCCTGCGCGATGCAGGCAAATCAAAGACAATGAGAGCATGTTGTCTGCAATTGATATTGTTTGCCGGCAAATTACCGTTACCCGAACAGTTCTTCAAGACATTGCCATGCCTCTGCTTACTTCCTTCATCGATGGCCGTTACATTCCCGAACGCGCCGATGCCGAGCGCTTCGAGACCATCGACCCCGCCACGGGCGAGGTGCTGGCCGAAGTCCAGGCGGCCACCGATGCCGACATCGACGACGCCGTGGCCAGCGCCCGGCGGGGCCAGCAGGCCTGGGCCACCCTCACCCCGGTCGAGCGGGCCCGCATCCTCAATCGCGCCGTCGAACTGCTGCGCGCCGCCAATCACGAACTGGCCGAGCTGGAAAGCCGCGATACCGGCAAGCCCCTGTCCGAGACCCGGGCCGTGGACATCGTCACCGGCGCCGACGTGATCGAGTACTACGCAGGTCTGGCCGTGGCCATCGAGGGCCGCCAGATCCCGCTGCGCCCCACCAGCTTCGTCTACACGCGCCAGGAACCGCTGGGCGTGGTGGCCGGCATCGGCGCCTGGAACTACCCCATCCAGATCGCCATGTGGAAGGCAGCCCCCGCACTGGCCGCCGGCAACGCCATGATCTTCAAGCCCAGCGAGGTCACGCCACTGTCGGCGCCCCATCTGGCCGAGATCTTCCTGGAAGCCGGCCTGCCGGCCGGCGTCTTCAACGTGGTGCAGGGCGACTGGCGGGTGGGCCAGGCACTCAGCCAGCACCCCGACATCGCCAAGATCTCCTTCACCGGCGGCGTCGCCACCGGCAAGAAGGTGATGGCCAGCGCCGCGGCCTCGTCGCTCAAGGACGTCACCATGGAGCTGGGCGGCAAGTCCCCGCTCATCGTCTTCGAGGACGCCGACATCGATCTGGCCGCCGACATCGCCATGATGGCCAACTTCTACAGCAGCGGCCAGGTCTGCACCAACGGCACCCGCGTCTTCGTCCACGCCACGCTCAAGGCGCGCTTCGAGGAGGCCGTGCTGGCCCGTGTCGCCCGCATCCGGATCGGCCACCCGCTGGAAGACAGCACGAACTTCGGTCCGCTGGTCAGTTTCCCGCACATGAAGAAAGTGCTCACTTACATCGAATCCGGCAAGGAACAGGGCGCCCGCCTGCTCTGTGGTGGCCACCGGATCGAGACCGGCGCCCTGGCCCAGGGCGCCTTCGTGGCCCCGACCGTCTTCACCGACTGCCGTGACGACATGAAGATCGTGCAGGAAGAGATCTTCGGGCCGGTCATGAGCATCCTGTCCTTCGAGACCGAGGCCGAAGTCATCGAGCGCGCCAACCGCACGCCCTACGGCCTGGCTGCCGGCCTGGTCACGCCGGACCTCAAACGCGCCCACCGCGTCATCGGCCAGCTGGAAGCCGGCATCTGCTGGCTCAACACCTGGGGAGAATCCCCCGCCCAGATGCCGGTGGGCGGTTACAAGCAGTCCGGCATCGGCCGCGAGAACGGCCTCCAGACGCTGATGCACTACACGCAGACCAAGTCGGTCCAGGTCGAACTGGGCGACTTCGTGTCGGTCTTCAACTAGGTCCGCGCTGCCGATCTCCAGCCAGCCTGCGACGCAGACGCCTGCCGCAGGCCAGGCTCCCGCTTGCTCCAGAAAATTCAGAGTAAGCACACACTTGTTCTCTCGCCCGCATGCCATCGATGAAACGGCGCTCCCTGTGCCTGCATGCGGCCTATTCTTTCCGACTTAGCACGCTCTTTTCATGGCTCAATCCACTTACGACTACATCATCATCGGTGCCGGCTCGGCCGGCAACGTCCTGGCGGCCCGCCTGACCGAAGACCCGAACGTCCGCGTCCTGCTGCTGGAAGCAGGCCTGCCCGACTACCGCCTGGACTTCCGGACCCAGATGCCGGCCGCGCTGGCCATGCCGTTGCAGGGCACCACCTACAACTGGGGCTACAAGACCGATCCCGAGCCCCATATGGACAACCGCCGCATGGACTGTGGCCGGGGCAAGGGCCTGGGCGGCTCGTCGCTGATCAACGGCATGTGCTACATCCGTGGCAACGCCCTGGACTTCGACCACTGGGCGAAGAAGGACGGCCTGGCCGACTGGCGCTACCACGACGTGCTGCCCTACTTCCGCAAGGCCGAATGCCGGGACATCGGCCCCAACGCCTACCACGGCGGCCACGGCCCCATCGAAGTGACCACGGCCAAACCCGCCACCAATCCGCTCTTCGAGGCCATGATCGAGGCCGGTGTGCAGGCCGGCTACCCGCGCACCGACGACCTCAACGGCTACCAGCAGGAAGGCTTCGGCCCGATGGACCGTTTCGTCACCCGTCAGGGCCGGCGTGCCTCCACGGCCCGCGGCTACCTGGACATGGCCCGCGAGCGCAGCGGCCTCGTCATCCAGTCCCGCGCCCTGGTCGACACCATCGTCTTCGAGGGCACCCGTGCCGTGGGCGTGCGCTACCAGATCGATGGCGGCGCCTTCCAGACGGCCAACGCCAGCCGCGAGATCCTCCTGTGCGGGGGCGCCATTGCCTCACCGCAGATCCTGCAGCGCTCGGGTGTGGGCCCCGGCGAATGGCTCAAGGAAGCCGGCGTGAAGGAGATCCTGGACCTGCCGGGTGTGGGCAACAACCTGCAGGACCACCTCGAACTCTACATGCAGTACGAGTGCCTGCAACCCGTGTCCATCGCACCGGCCAACCTCTGGTACAACAAGCCCCCCATCGGCGTCGAATGGATGTTCAAGGGCACCGGCCTGGGCGCCACCAACCACTTCGAGGCCGGCGGCTTCATCCGCAGCGATGAAAAGTTCACCTGGCCCAACATCCAGTACCACTTCCTGCCCATCGCGGTGCGCTACGACGGCCGCAACGCCTCCAAGGCCCACAGCTTCCAGGCCCACGTCGGCTCCATGCGTTCACCCAGCCGCGGCCGCGTGCGCATCACCAGCACCAACCCGCAGGAACACCCCAGCATCCTCTTCAACTACATGTCCCACCCGCAGGACTGGGAAGAGTTCCGCGCCGCCATCCGCATCACCCGCGACATCTTCCGCCAGCCGGCCCTGGATGGTTTCCGGGGCAAGGCCATCACCCCGACCGACGACCTGCAGAGCGACGCCGAGCTGGATGCCTACGTCCGACAACACGCCGAGACCGCCTACCACCCCTCCTGCACCTGTGCCATGGGCGAAGGCAACGACGCCGTGGTGGACGGCCAGGGACGGGTCCACGGACTGGAAGGGCTGCGCGTGGTGGATGCCTCGATCATGCCGGACATCATCACCGGCAACCTCAACGCCACCACCATCATGATCGCCGAGAAGATCGCCGACCGGATCCGTGGCCGCGATCCCCTGCCGCCATCCGATGCCCCCTACTACCAGGCCAACGGCGCCCCCGTGCGCGGCAAGCCCGTCCGGGCCTGAGGGAGGGCATGGCATGCAACAGCACCCCTCATCTGCGCAGCATCCGCCCGGTCAGGACACCGGCAGCACAACCACGACGACCGTCATCAACGGCACGGCCGACACGCCCGCCACCATCCACCGCATCGTCTTCACGGTCTCGGCGCTGCTCACCCTCGCACTGATCGGCTTCACCCTGGCCTTTCCCGGCCTCAGCGAACAGGTGCTCGGCCACGCCCTGGCCTGGGTGTCCGACCGCTTCGGCTGGTACTACATGCTGATCGTCGCCGCCTACGGCATCTTCTCGCTGTACGTGGGCATGTCCAAGTACGGCGACATCAAGCTGGGTCAGGACCACGAGAAGCCCGACTTCCCGTACCTGGCGTGGGCCGCCATGCTGTTCTCCGCGGGCATCGGCATCGACCTGCTCTTCTTCGGCGTGTCCGAACCGCTGAGCCACTACATCACCCCCGTCACCGGCCAGGGCAGCACGCCCGTGGCCGCCCGGGCTGCCCTGGCGCAGACCTTCCTGCACTGGGGCCTGCATGGCTGGGGCATCTACGCGCTCATCGGCATGGCGCTGGCCTACTTCGCCTACCGCCACAACCTGCCGCTGGCGCTGCGCTCGGCGCTGGTGCCCGTGTTCGGCCAGAAGCGGGCCGACGGCTGGCTCGGCCACAGCGTCGACATCTTCGGCGTGGTCTGCACGCTGCTGGGCCTGGCCACCAGCCTGGGCATCGGCGTACTGCAGGCCAACGCCGGCCTGGCCCACGTCTTCGGCATCGAGACCACGAAGTTCACCCAGGCCGTCATCATCATCATCGTCACCGTCACGGCGGCCGCCTCGGCCATGTCCGGCGTCGACAAGGGCGTGCGCCGGCTGTCCGAGTTCAACATGCTGACCGCCATCCTGCTGGTCATCGCCCTGCTGTTCTCCGGCCCCACGCAGTTCCTGCTCAACGCCATGGTGCAGAACATCGGCGACTACTTCGAGACGCTGCCGGTCAAGACCTTCGAGACCTACGCCTACGAAGGCGCGAAGGGCGCCACCTGGAAATCCACCTGGACCATCTTCTTCTGGGCCTGGTGGGTGGCCTGGGCGCCGTTCGTGGGGCTGTTCATCGCCCGCATCTCGCGCGGCCGCACCCTGCGCGAATTCGTCTTCGGCGTGATGTTCATCCCGCTGGGCTTCATCTTTGCCTGGTTCTCCATCTTCGGCAACAGCGGCATCTTCCATGCCGCCACCGATCCGGCCCTGGCCAAGACCGCCATCGAGACCCCCGCCATGGGCCTCTTTGCCCTCTTCGAGCACTATGCCCATCCGGCCATCTGGTCCAGCGTCTCGGTCATCATCGGCCTGATCTTCTTCGTCACCTCGGCCGATTCAGGGGCGCTGGTGCTGGCCAACCTGTCCAGCAAAGGACTCTCGTCGGGCGATGACGCCCCCATCTGGCTGCGCCTCTTCTGGGCGGCCGCCACCGGCCTCATCACGCTGGGGCTACTGTTCTCAGGAGGCTTCTCGGCCCTGCAATCGGTCTCGGTCGCGGCCGGCCTGCCGTTCTCGCTGGTGCTCTTCATCTACATGGTGGCCATGGCCTACAGCCTGCGCCAGGAGGGCAACCGCCGCAAGGCCAGCACCTTCGACATGGCACCGCCCGCGCTGAACCCGCAGCACAGCTGGCGTGACCGCCTGAACCGCATCCTGAACTTCCCCACGCGCAAGGCGGTGCTGCGCTTCATGGCCGGCACGCTGGAACCCGCCATGCAGGATGTCTGTGCCGAACTGAACAAGCAGGGCGTGCAGACCACCGTCATCCGCAACGAGGAAGACCAGAGCCTCACCTTCGAGGTGCTGCATGGCGAGGAAGTGGATTTCCTCTATCAGGTGAAACCCGTCTCGGCCCTGATGCCGGTGTTTGCCATGAACCAGGCCAGCAACCTGGAATCCGACAAGCACCATGAGCGCTACTGGCGTGCCGAGGTCTTCCTGCGCGAAGGCAGCCAGGAATACGATCTGGTCGGCTACACCCGCGAACAGATCATCGGCGACATCCTGAACCAGTATGAGCGCCACATGCAGTTCCTGCACCTGGAGCGCTGAGTCCACGCAGAAGCGCATCCCTGCAGCAAACCGATGCGACTGCCCTTCGGGGCGGCACCCTCGGGAACAGGCCGGCCGTGAGGAGACACCCTCACGGCCGGCCTTCTTCATGCACCGCGCATCCGGACAGGCGGACGCAGACGCCCGTTCAGGGCAGAATATTGGCCTGCCATCAAGGAGACTTCCATGAGCAAACTGGATCTGCACGACATCCGCCAGGACTACTGCCGGCAGGAATTGTCCGAGACCGACTGCGCCAGCCAGCCGCTGGAACAGTTCCGCACCTGGCTGGATGCCGCCATGCATGCCCAGGTCCATGAACCCACCGCCATGAACGTCGCCACCGTCGACGAACACGGCCACCCCAACGCCCGCATCGTGCTGCTGAAGGAAGTCAACGACCAGGGCTTCGTCTTCTTCACCAACTATCAGAGCCGCAAGGGCCGTGCCATCGCCCTGCACCCCTACGTCGCGCTCACCTTCTTCTGGCCCGAACTGGAGCGTCAGGTGCGTGTGGAAGGCAGCATCGACAAGCTGCCCGAAGCCGAATCCGACGCCTACTTCGATTCCCGCCCCTACACCAGCCGCATCGGCGCCTGGGCCAGCCACCAGAGCGAGGTCCTCTCCAGCAAGGCCGACCTGATGGCCCGTGCCGCCCTGGTCGGCGCCCGGCACCCGCTGCACGTTCCCCGCCCCCCGCACTGGGGCGGCTACGTCGTCACGCCCCGCCTGGTGGAATTCTGGCAGGGCCGTCCCAGCCGCCTGCACGACCGCATCCAGTACCGGCTGGAAAACGGCCACTGGATCCGCGAACGGCTCTCGCCCTGAGTAACGATCTTCAACCCTCGCGTTACAGAAGCACCTCGCTTCACTGCCCATTCTGGTGGGTCGGGACATGACCGTTCACACGATGACATGTTCCGGCCCATGCCGAACATGCCCGACACATGACCCCCTCACGTCTTTCCTTAGCATCCCCGAGGAAAGTCCGAACAAGTCCCCCAAGCGACGCACCACGGAACGGGGTTCAGGAAAAGGCGACATTTGCCGTCGTGCGCCCATTCCGGCAATGCGATGACTGCGAAGACTTGCGCAAGCTTTCCTCAACACGGGCAACAGTGCCCCACCAGGAAAGACACCATGAACCAGAGTGCATCCGCATCACGGCCTGCCTTGCCGGGCATTTCCCTTCGTTCCTTCCGTCATGTCCTTGCCGTGGCTATCGGGTTGGCGGCCAGCAGCGTCCTTGCCCAGAGCATCATCTCCACGACGGATGGCCAGACAGCAACAGAACCCCCGGGCAACACCACAACGACCGGACAACCCCTGTCCGATCAGGGCATCAGCGGCGAACTGATGCACACCCTGCTGGGGCTCTCCATGCCGAATGCCAACGGCAACGTCCCTCTGCCGGAAGTCTCTGACGCATACCCCGCCTACATGACCACCTGGAAACGTCAGGAAAATCCGGACCCCGCCTGGCCGGTTATCTCCGCCTTTCAGGGCCACCAGACGGACAATGGCCAAAACACCGACCGGACACCGGATGGCCATTTCCTGCTGGCACGCAGCAACTTCCAGTACACCCTCCAATCCGACCTGCGGGGCTTTAACCCCAACCTGCCCGAGGGCCGCATCCCGGCCGGCTTCATGGGCAGCTATGCCTCCGTGCCCATCCAGGTGAACGATACCGGCATCGTCCTCGGCAACATGATGCATGTCGAGCAGGACACCCCCCTCAGGGGACCCAGGGAATACGAGCTCGAAGCCGCATCCGCCCGGCCCATAGCCCGCACGGATACCGTGCCATTCGATGCCGCCATACAGACCTATTACAGCAGTGACGGTCGCTACGAACTCAGCGTCAGGAAAGGCGAAGAGCCCCGACAGGTCAAGCTCTGCTGGGAAAACAAGGTCGCTTACGTCGACCGCACAATCTGCCAGGTCTGGCATGTCCCCGTCACCTGGGCCTTCGGCAAGGCCCTGAATTTCGACCGCGTCGAGATACAGGACGAACGCAGATACTACTCCCCGGTCGATCCGAGCGAAGGCGGTACCATGTTCTGGGTGTCGGGACCACAGACGTGGGAACGACTGTAGCCAACCCCCAGGAGAGAACGTCCATGACCCAGCACGTCCACGGCTATGCCGCCCACGCAGCCGACAAGCCCCTGGTCCCCTTCCGCTTCGAGCGACGCGATCCCCGGCCGGACGATGTCGTCATCGACATCCTCTACTCCGGCGTCTGCCACAGTGACCTGCACACCGCCCGCAACGACTGGGGCGGCACCACCTACCCCGTCGTGCCGGGCCACGAGATCGTCGGCCGCGTGCGCAGCGTCGGCAAGGATGTCACCCGCTTCAAGCCGGGTGATCTGGTCGGTGTGGGCTGCATGGTGGATTCGTGCCGCCAGTGCGAGCCCTGCCACCATGACCTGGAGCAGTACTGCGAGAACCGCCCCACCTTCACCTACGACAGCAAGGACCGCCACGACGGCATGCCCACCTACGGCGGCTACTCCAACAGCATCACCGTCAGCGACGCCTTCGTGCTGCGTGTGCCCGAGAACCTCGACACGAAGGGCGTGCCGCCCATCCTGTGCGCCGGCATCACCACCTGGTCGCCACTGCGTCACTGGAACGTGGGCAAGGGCAGCAAGGTCGCCGTGGTGGGTCTGGGTGGTCTGGGCCACATGGCCATCAAGCTGGCCAAGGCCCTGGGTGCCGAAGTCACGCTGTTCTCGCGCTCGCCCGGCAAGAGCGACGATGCCCGCCGTCTGGGTGCGCACCACGTCATCATCTCCACCGATGCAGAGCAGATGAAAGGGGCGGCCTACCAGTTCGACCTGATCATCGACACGGTGCCGTACACCCACAACATCCAGCCCTACATCCCCACGCTCAAGCTGGATGGCACGCTGGTCTTCGTCGGCCTTCTGGGCAACCTGGAATCCATGATCAACACCGTTCCGCTGATCATGGGACGGCGTTCCGTTGCCGGCTCCATCATCGGCGGCATCAAGGAAACCCAGGAACTGCTGGATTTCTGCGGTGAGCACAACATCACCGCCGACGTGGAGATCATCGACATGGCCAGCATCAACGACGCCTACGAGCGCATGCTCAAGAGCGACGTGAAGTACCGCTTCGTCATCGACATGGCCACGCTGGACAAGGCCGCCTGATCCTTCAGCGATCCAGCATCGACAGCCCTGCGAGCACGGCCAGCACCAGCAGCACCGCCAGTGCAATCTTCACCCAGCTCCAGGGCTGCTCGCCGGCCACCTTGCCGGTGTAGCCGTTCACCAGCACCTGAAAATTTCGGGCGCCATAGTCATGGCGCACCAGCCAGACAGCCTGGTCAGTGTGCATTGACATGCGGTTCAGCGATCTGCTAGTTTATACATCATCAACTTGATGTATATACACGCCATGCTGACCAAGGTATTCCAGAGCGGAAACAGCCAGGCCGTCCGGATTCCAGTCGACTTCCGCCTTGACGGAGACACGGTGGAAATCATGAGGGCAGAGAACGGCGACCTCATCCTGCGCCCTGTCATTGACAAGGGAGAAGCTTTCCTGGACCTGTTCTCCGGCTTCGATGAGTCTTTCATCCAGGCGCTCGAAGACAGGGACATGACGCCGCCTCAGGACCGGGATCCACTATGATCTACATGCTGGATACCAACATCATCATCTATCTGATGAAGAACCGGCCAGAGAGCGTAGCCAGGAAAATCTCCTCTCTTGCTCCCCACGACAGGATCGTGATGAGTTTCGTCACCTATGGAGAGCTGCTCCAAGGTGCAGAAGGCAGTCGTGACAGGAAGAAATCCCACGACAACATACGCAGGATCACCCAGCGGATCCAGATCCTGTATCCAGATGAGAATACCTGCATCCACTATGGCCATTGGGCCGAAACACTGAAAAGGCAAGGCAGACCCATTGGCAACAACGATCTCTGGATTGCCTGTCATGCCCTGAGCGCCGGCGCAACACTGGTCACCCATAACAGCCGGGAGTTCGCCAGGATCGAAGACCTGAATTGGCAGGATTGGGTCGAGCCATGAGCATTCTCCCTGCCCCGCAGATTTGAGCCTACCCCACCCAAACGGCTATCGGCCCGAACAAGTCAGGTTCAGCGATCCAGCATCGACAGCCCTGCGAGCACGGCCAGCACCAGCAGCACCGCCAGTGCAATCTTCACCCAGCTCCAGGGCTGCTCGCCGGCCACCTTGCCGGTGTAGCCGTTCACCAGCACCTGAAAATTGCGGGCGCCATAGTCGTAGCGCACCAGCCAGACCGGCACCAGCACATGCTTGAAGGTGCAGTCGTCAAAACGCGTCTCCACCCGCAGATTGCGATGGGTATCACCCGGCACCTCGCGGCTGCACAACGCTTCCATGCTCAGCTGCATCTGCTGGCGTCCCTGCGTGGTGGCCTCACGCAGATCCACCTGATAGCGCTCCACCGTCCAGCCCCGCACATAGTCCGGTGAATAGGCCTTCAGATCGGTCGTCGTCGGAAAGGGCTCGATGCGCTTCAGCAGCTTTCCATGGATGCCAACCGTACCGGGAACCAGTTCGTCATCAAACCAATGTTCCAGCTCACCGAAAGACGGCGTCCATTGCACGTGCTGCATGCGACGCGTCTCCAGCCGGCCATCGGTGCCACGCACCGTTTCGGTGGTGTAGTAGTAACGGCCCGATTCTGCCTGCCAGCGTGAATGCGCCCGGGCATCAAAGGTCCAGTACGGCAGATAGATGCCCTTCAGCGTATCGGTTGCAGCCGCCCGCTTCAAGCGGTTCGGTGCAAACCAGCGGGACCTATACCAGGTGCGCAGCACATCACGCACCTGGCTTTCGCTGATGCGAAACGGCAGCAGGCTCTGCGGCGTGATCGCATCACGCATTTCCTCATGCGTCACGATGGCAGGCGACCCGCAGAAATCACAGCGATCGGCCACCTTGCCATTCACGAAGACCGAGATGGCATGACAGTTCTGGCACTTCACCTCGTGCCGCGCCGCACCCCAGTTGCGCAGGTTGGCAGGATTGCGCAGCGCTGCTTCCAGGTCCTGCTCGTACAGCGCATGATGGTCCGGCACCCCGCGACCAAACAACGCCTCGGCTTCCTGCACCAGCGACCTGTCCTCAGCCGAATGCCCAGAAGCGCCACCGGTGGAAACCACCTCAACTCCAGATCCGGGTCCGGGCATGGTGACCGCAACACCCTCCCGGTGATCCGGCGTTCTTTTCTCGGTCGACATACCCGCCGCGCCCACATTCCCCGCAGCTTCCGTCGCACCCGCAGCACTCACGCCATCACCGACATGAGTGGAACTTCCTCCCACCCTGTCACCACTGGCATCGTCTGCCCTGTCATCCCTCTTGCCATCCACCCGGCCCCGTCCGGAGAACGTCGCCACCACGATGCCGCAATACGGGCACGCCAGAGCCTGGCGGGCGGCACTCCATTCCAGGTGCCCCCCACATTCCGGACAGGGCCGACCGTCGGCCGTGCCCGCCGGAGATGCCGATTGCGATGCCTCAGCCACGCAGGAACTCGTCCAGGGCCGACCGTGCAATGCGATAGGCCGTGCCGATGCGCCGCGCCTTCAGCTCACCCGACTGGATGCTGGCCAGCACATCCTCCACCGACACGCTCAGCAGCTGCGCTGCCTGCTCGGGCGTAAGCACTTCCAGCGCCGCCACCGATGCTGGATGGCCGGCTGCGCCAGACAAGCCACCCGATGCGCCCTGCACAGGCGCCATGCCCTGTCCGGACACCACACCCGGAACCGATGCCGTGCCGCTGGTCGCCCTAGCATCGGCGATACCCGTAGCGTTACCCGGGGTGAGGTGCTGGCCCTGAAACTGGCAGAAAAGGCCGGTATTCCTGCAGCGCCCGCCCGCATCGTCCTGCTGGGCGAAACCCCCATTGCCGTCATTCGCCGCTTTGACCGGGGCGCAGACGACACACGCATTCCCTACCAGTCTGCCGCCACCTTGCTGCAGACCTCGCGAGAAGAAGACCGCAGCTACACCGAACTGGTCGATGCCATGCATACCCATGCAAAGAACCCTACTGCCGACATTCAGCAGCTGTGGCGCCGGATTCTCTTCAACCTGCTGATCACCAACGTCGACGACCATCTGCAGAATCATGGCTTTCTGCACGTCGACAACGGCCACTGGCGCCTTGCTCCCGCCTTCGACATCAATCCATTTCCAGACCGGGAACGTGAATCAAAAACCTGGCTTTCCGAAGAAGACGGCCCCATCACCGACATCCACATGCTGATGGCCCGTGCTGCCTGGTTCTCCCTGAATGAGCAACAGGCGCGCCAGATTCTGGGAGAGGTCCATCAGGCCGTCAGGCAGTGGAAAAAGGTTGCGCTCAGTCCCGAAGTCGGCCTCAGGACTGCTGAGCTGGGTGATTTTTCTGCAGCATTCGAGCACGAGCAGATGGAAGCCGCCGCCACACTGCTGGGCTGACCCTACCGCTGCTGTCCCGCCTGCTGCGTATCCAGCCGGGCCTCGACCGACATCCCCGGCGAGAGGCGGGCCAATTCCTTCTGGTCCGGATCGAAGGTGATCTTGACCGCGATGCGCTGGGCAATCTTCACGAAATTTCCGGTACCGCTATCGGCCTCACAGCAGCAGCACGAAGGGCAGCACCGAATACGCATGCACGAGTGATGAGGCTAAAGCTCCACCGCAGGCCTGCATGGCCCGTACGGTCGTGCTCACGGCTCAATAGTTTATTGCTATCATGACAATAGCGTTTATTCTACAAACCAAACACTATATCTAGTGTTTTATGTTCTACTCACCACTACTGATCGTGTCGACACGTAGTGAGTCATGCAGCAGCTTCGTTTTTCGGTGGAACAGATCGTCTGGCAGGAAGTGCCCAACGAGGTATCGCTGGCCTTTCTGTTCTCGGGCTGCCCGCTGCGCTGCCAGGGCTGCCACAGTGCCGACAGCTGGAAGGCCGGACAGGGCACGGTACTGACCGAAAGCCATCTGGCCGGGCGCCTGCAGCGCTATCGCGGGCTGATCAGCTGCGTGCTGTTCATGGGGGGAGAGTGGGTGCCCGGCGAGCTTCGGCGCATGCTGGAAGTGGTCGTTCGCGCCGGCCTCAGGACCTGCCTCTATACGGGGCTGGAACGTGAGGAGCTGGAAGCCGTGTCGGCCGACATCATTCCGCATCTCACCTACCTGAAAACAGGCCGCTGGCGTGCAGAACTGGGGGGACTGGAAAGCCCCCGGACCAACCAGCGCTTCACCGACCTGCGCACGCAGAAGAACCTGAACCACCTGTTCGTCCACGACGAGAAACCGGCCCCCAGACGCATTCCGATCCATGCCGTTTCTGCGCTCGCCGCATGACCTGCCTCCCGGCATGACCCGTCTCCCATGACGGATGCCCCCTTTCGTCATGCCTTTTCGTCATGCCTCACGGGCAGCTGCGATAGCCCCTGTCACCACGCCTTCTGGAGAAACAACCATGATCCGCCTCTCTCCTCCTCAGCTCAACGGCAAGCTCCAGTTCATCCAGGACTATATCCGCGCCCACAATGCGGCCGACGGCTCCCGCCTGGATGCCAATGCCAATGTGACGCAAAAGAACATCGCCACGATGGAAACCGAGCTGATGAAGGATTTCGTCGTGCAGATCAACCGCACGCTGGTGTCACGCAAGATTGCCGAGGTCTTCGACCAGGAGACGGCAGATGAATATCTGCGCCAGATCGAGGCGCATGAAATCTACGTGCACGATGAAACCAGCCTCAAGCCCTACTGCGTCTCCGTCACGCTGTATCCCTTTCTGCTGGACGGGCTGACACGGCTGGGCGGTGAGTCGAAGGCACCCCAGCATCTGGCCTCGTTCTGTGGCTCGTTCATCAATCTGGTGTTTGCCATCAGTGCGCAGTTTGCCGGTGCGGTGGCGACCGTGGAATTTCTGACCTATTTCGATCACTTTGCCCGCAAGGATTTCGGCGACGACTATCTGGAGACCCACGCAGACGAGATCGCCAACCACCTGCAGCAGGTGGTCTACAGCATCAACCAGCCCGCCGCAGCCCGCGGCTACCAGAGTGCCTTCTGGAACATCTCGATCTATGACCAGTATTATTTCGATGCCATGTTCGGGGATTTCGTCTTTCCGGACTTCGACCGGCCCAACTGGCCGAGCGTGGCACGTCTGCAAACCTTCTTCCTGAAGTGGTTCAATGAGGAGCGCAGCCGCGCAATCCTCACCTTCCCCGTGGTGACGGTGGCCATGCTGACCGAAAACGGCACCTGCCGTGACGGTGCGTTTGCCGATGCCATGGCTGGCGAGCTGGCCGAGGGCAATTCCTTCTTCGTGTATCTGTCGGACAACCCGGATTCACTGGCATCGTGCTGCCGGCTGCGCAACGCCATCGAAGATCGTACCTTCTCGTACACACTGGGCGCAGGCGGGGTGGCCACCGGGTCGATCAATGTCATCACGATCAACATGAACCGGCTGGAGCAGGACGGCCGCGACCTGGCCACCGAGGTGGAGAAGATCCACAAATACCAGTTTGCCTACCGCAAGCTGATGGAAGACTACCAGGCTGCCGGCATGCTGCCGGTGTACGACGCGGGCTTCATTTCGCTGGACAAGCAGTTTCTCACCATCGGCATCAACGGCATGGCCGAAGCGGCCGAGTCCTGCGGCATTCGCGTGGGCTACAACGAGGATTACATCGCATTCGTGCAGGACCGGCTGAAGACGATTTTCGAGGCCAACAAGGTCGCCAGCCGGCATTATGGCGTGAAGTTCAATACCGAGTTCGTGCCCGCCGAGAACCTGGGCGTGAAGAATGCGCGGTGGGACCGTGCCGATGGCTATCGTGTGAACCGCGACTGCTACAACTCGTATTTCTACCTGGTGGAAGATGAAGAAATCAACGCGCTGGACAAGTTCCTGCTGCACGGGCGTGAGCTGGTGGACCGGCTCGATGGGGGCTCGGCACTGCACCTGAACCTCGATGAAGCCCTGCCTCGCGCTGGCTACCGGTCACTGCTGGACATTGCAGCCCGTACCGGCTGCAATTATTTCTGCATCAATGTGCGCATCACCATCTGCAACGAGTGCGGCCACATCGACAAGCGTACCCTGCACGCCTGCAGCCACTGCGGCTCAGATGACATCGATTACGGTACGCGCGTCATCGGTTATCTGAAACGGGTCTCGGCCTTCAGCACCGGACGACGCAGGGAGCATGCGCTGCGGCATTATCACCGAAAGGCGGCGTGAGTCAGCTGGAGCAACGGGGGCCTGTCCTGCAGTAATCTGTCTTGCAGGCATCCGGGAATCCACGCGTTCCATGGCAGATGGATCGCCATACCGGTCCGTACAGAGGGAATGCCGCTTCTTCATGCGGACATACCGATAGACCCGAAAGCCACACGCCCTACCTTCCCTGAAACAGCGCCAGCGCGGCCAGCAGCAGCACGACGGCCAGCACGGCGAAGGCGATCTTCATCCAGCTGTACGGCCGCTCACCGGCCACCCGGCCGGTGTAGCCATTGACCACCACCTGAAACACCCGGTGGCCATAGGTATAGCGCACCAGCCACACCGGCACCAGCACGTGCTTGAAGGTGCAGCCGGTGAACTGCGTGTCCACCATCAGGTTGCGATAGGTGTTGCCCGGCACCTGCCGGGCGCACATCGCCTCCATTTCATGCTGCATCTGGCGGCGCCCCTGTGTGGTGGCCTCCCGCAGGTCCACCTGGTAGCGCTCCACCGTCCATCCCCGCACGAAATCGGGCGAATAGGCTTTCAGGTCGGTGGTGGTGGGAAAGGGTTCGATGCGCCGCAGCAGCTTCGGATGGATGCCCACGGTACCGGGCACCAGCTCGTCATCGAAGAAATGTTCCAGCTCACCCATGGCCGGCACCCAGCGCACATGCTGTACCTGCCGGGTCTCGATGCGGCCATCGGTGCCGCGTACCTGTTCGGTGGTGTAGTAATAGTGGCCGGCCTCGGCGCTCCAGCGCGAAAATGCCCGGGCATCGAAGGTCCAGTACGGCAGGTAGATACCCTTGAGGGTATCGGTGGCAGCCGCTTTTTTCAGGCGGCTGGGTGCAAACCAGCGTTTGCCGTACCAGGCACGCAGGATATCCCGCACCTGTGTGTCGTCATATTTGAACGGCAGCACGCTCTGGGGCGTGATGGCGTCGCGCATCGCCTCGTGGCTCACGATGGCCGGTGATCCGCAGAAGCTGCAGCGGTCGGCCACCTGGGCATTCACAAAAACGGAAATGGCCTGGCAGCTCTGGCATTTCAGTTCGAAGCGTTCTGCACCCCAGTTGCGCAGGTTGGCCGGATCCCGCAGGGCGGCTTCCAGATCCTGCTCCTGCAGGGCATGATGGTCTATGTCCGCCTTCGACCCGAACAGTGTCTCGGCCTCGCGCGCCAGCGCCCTGTCGTCTGCCGCATGGCCGGGCACACCCGCGACGAATTCCCCCTGGAAGGATCCGTCCGGCACAGAGCTGCTGGCCATGGGTTCATCCGGTACATGGGCATGTCCGACCGTATCCCGTGCAAGCGCACCGGCCTCCGGCTGGCGCCCACGCGGCGGCCCCACCACCGTGCCGCAGTATGGGCAGGCCAGCGCCTGCTTGCGGGCATTCCATTCCAGATACCCGCCACACTCGGGGCAGGGTCGCTTTTCTGGCTGCCCTTCAGCCATGCAGGAACTCGTCCAGCGCCGACCGTGCAATCCGCCAGGCTGTGCCGATCTTCCGTGCCTTCAGGTCACCGGCCTGGATGCTGGCCATCACATCCTCCACCGGAACACTCAGCAGTTGGGCCGCCTGCTCTGGCGTCAGAACGGTCAGCCCACCCAGGTCAGCTGCACCTCCTGCAGGGGCCGCGCCCGAAAGCGCACCCGCTGCATCACCACGCCCCGATACATCGTTCTGCCCCTCCACACGGGCAGCATCCTGGCCAAACGGCGTGCCCCCCGGTGCTCCCTGCCCGGCACCACCTGCTGCCTGCGTACCAGGTGCATGGCCGGGGGCCATACCCCCCTGCATCCCGCGCATCATCTCCTGCGCCATGGCAAAGCCCATGGCCATCTGCGCAGGTGCTGCGCCGGCACCGCCATCGCCGCCCTGCCCCATGCCAAGCCCCATCTGGTACTTCACATAGTCGTTCAGGTTGCCGATGGCGCGCATGCTGCCCTGCTTGTCGATGGCCTGCTCGACCTCGGGCGGTACCGACACGTTCTCCAGAATGAAGGAGGAGATTTCCAGCCCGTACTTCTCGCGAACCGCCGGGTTGATGACCGGCAGCAGCGCTTCGCCCATTTCGGCGTAGCGGCCGGCCACATCGAGCACCGGCACATGGGCACGGGCCAGCGCATCGGTGAACACGCTGACGATGCGCGAACGCATGGTGTCCTGAAACTCGTCCAGCCGGAAGTGCTGGTCGGTACCGGCCACCTCCTTCAGGAAGCGTGGTGCATCGACGATGCGGAAATCGTAGGTACCGAAGGCCCGCA
>ERZ773059.79-NODE-79-length-48605-cov-15.440433_pt1 | contig 48605 bp, 37 predicted proteins | sample MGYA00580514_ERZ773059 | MGnify/ENA primary metagenome ERZ773059 (study PRJEB29015, sample SAMEA2737981) | human oral metagenome | biome: human oral; feature: human-associated habitat; material: dental | place: China | collected 2056 ...
CAAAGTTACAAAATCAAGTCCGTTTCATTTCAAAAGCCTGCTTAATAGACTGTATATCAACTATTTCAAAGAGCGATTAGTCTACTTTAACGGGACATTAGTGATGTTAGGCAAGAAACTAACATAGTTCTGTAACATGTTAATTACCTCGTTTGTAGCCTTGTCCCTATTACCTGTGGCCGTTTTCTTCTTTAACAAATCAACTAGAGTTTCAATGGTGTTATTTAGCAGTTCCATCACATCTTTCACGAATCCAGGAAGGAACACGTTTACCTTATCGCCCTTAGTGTAAAATTTGTTTCTAGACCCCGATGTTAACAAATGGCCTTTATCGTCGACGTCAGGTATCAATACAAAAGGTTCCGCAGCTACACCACCCGCAACAAAGGGGTAGTAGATAGCACAGCGGTAATCCCACGACCCATTGTGAATATACTCGTCACGAAAACTGCAAGCAATTCTCACACCTCGAGGTTCGCTAAATAAAAGTCCATTAGCTTTTAGTTCTTCAAATTCGTAGTTTACTTTTTTATACAACACACTATCTTTCCTACTTTTCAGTTTCTTATATTCTGTAAAACAATTGATGTCATACTTTGAGCACTCATACACCACCTTGGTAAAAAGATCAAACGATGAACATAGGGACACAAATACATTGTTTATAGCCGTATGAACCTTATCAGAAGTATCATCATATCCACATGAGGCCGATTCATATTCACTGTCCTCATACAAACAATAAGCAGGCAAGTGAGCATATATTTTTTTCATATAATTCCCAACAGCCATCACACGATCTTGGAATGCAGCTAACAACCCTTGAACATCAAACCAGTGAATAATCCTATTTGATACAGGGTCATTATATACAGAGCGTAATTGCTCATAAAAAGCCTTATCTACTCTTGACTCCGGCGACCGCCCTGCATCCCTCATCCACAAAGGGACATGAGACTTTACACGCTGGTAGTCAATATCCTGAAAGAAGTAGTCCTCTATTGCATCATACAAAGGTACAACACAATCAGATGTACTCGCGATCTGCTGGTACAATGCGTTGAGAGATTTCCGACTATTCTCTTTTGCACTCTTAATGTCTTGTTCTGATTTAATACCCATATTTATTTAGTTTTATACAATGAAGTTATCTAGACTTTTAATCTTTCTATAAATTGAGAGGAGTTTATTATCTTTTGTGCTGTAACACAAAGATAAACACCCTCGCACGTATGAAGTACAAGACAAAGGTACGACAATATCTGAAATTCTGTCCAATTTGTGAGTTGCAGAACGTAATTAAGTCTCAAAAAGTGACCAGGAGGCAATCTTTAAATGTATTTTCCACAAGCAGAAACTGATTGCCAATGGCAGACTACTTCTGCGTTTCCATGATACACTCCCGTTGTCCGCAAGTTGCATGCCTGCAACCCTTCGCGCCTAGCAGTAGCAAAACGTACACGCTTACCATGCCAATGCCCATGCGCACGTATGCGACATAACCATCTTTGTCTAGTTTTCAATAGAAATTTTAACATTATGAGTGCCCTTTCTGTCCACCAATCACTCACCTTGCCTCAAAAAATCGATTCTCGCGAAGGTTGGTTTCAATGCAAAAAGGGGTGAGTTGTAAATGCAGGCAAAATGAATTTTTATTTAAAAACACCGCCATTAGCACCTAATTTCGGGCTATTTGCAGCAAAATGAAGTGCGTTTTGGTGCAAAACGCTGTGCAATTTGCCGCTAAACGCAGTGCGTTTTGATGCTAAATGCAAGGCATTTTGGTGCAAAATGTAGTGCAAAATGCTGCTAAATGTGAGTCGAAAAGCATAAATATCCACTACTATTGTATAAACAAAACCTTTCAGAAACGTTAAAAACATGGCTGAAAAGGGTAAAATAGCTGTTAAAAAGCAGGTTTTGGGGATTAAAAGTGAGTCATTGGGCTCGATAAATTACGAGCCTTCAGCCAAACTAGAAAGGCAAAATGGTGCTAAATGCAGGTTTATTGCTTAAAAACGGACAAAACAAAAGGCGCAAAAAGCTAGAAACTGTGGCTTTTTACCCATTTTATAACCTGATTTTTCGCTAGAACGGAGTGAAAATTAGCACAGGATTGTAAAATAAAAACAATCTTTTTAAGTTTGGAGTTAGTGATTTTTTGAGTTGACGAGTTAGTGAGTTGGTAGGTTTTTGAGTTTGTAAGTTGATGAATTTGTAAGTTGATGGGCTTGCGATCTGGTGGGTTGACGAGTTTGTTTACTGATGCCTTGGTATACTCGAAAATTGATTGTTTTTCATAAGTCTACAAGCCAGCGAGCTAATTCTATCCCACGCGCCATTTATGAGAGGAGAGTATATTTTGCGCTGACTTCACAAAAAAACAACTCCGCTCAAGTTGTTGAAATATCAAAAGCCAAGTGGACTTCAATTCTTTCCCTAAACGTAGTCTTCCATTTTGCGACATTCACCTACACAATTTGCAGCGAACAGCATAGCTTTGGGCGATGAATTGCAGTGAGCTTTGCAGCAAATTGCACACCATTTTGCGTGAGTTGTGCTTTAACACAGCATCAAATGGGGCAGTCATCGGTTAGGTACAAAATTGCGTTTTGTATCAAAGCCAACCACAACGATAATTATTTTTTTTGTGGTTAGTAGGAGATTGGGGGATTAGGAGGGTGCTCTTCATGTTAAAATGTCTGTTGAAAAGAATACAAAAGCGAACAAAAAATAAGTTCACAACTTCTGTTTTGCCGAACTAGGAAAGTGCTCACAAGCCCATCAACTAAAAATAAACCTTTACCCCAACAAGCAAAGTTCGGCCGCGCAGCGCATACTGGTTGAAGGTGCTACTTAGGTTGTTATATGTGGTGTTGTTATAATATCGTTGGTTCAGCATGTTGTTTATGTGCAGCGTAAAGTCGGTTTTGCGATACTTATACAAACAATTAAAGTCGGCAAACACCGTGTGTTTCCTTGTGCCATCGTTGAAATAATTGGCGTAGTATTCTGTAGAAAACGAGAAATTCAAGGCATCCGTCGGCATCAACGTCAGCTCCAGCTCTTGCGTAAACAACTTCGTACGAGTCTTCATGGCACTAATTTCAAGCGAATTAACGTTATATTGCGCCCTATAAGCCACGTCTAGCCACGCCCAAACGTTGCTGTTTAGGCTGGCCGATGTTTGCAGCGAGCCCGACTTAAATTGGGTGTTGACACCGTTTTGGTACATGCTGTTGGTGTTTTGGGACAGCATGCACTCCACATTGAACGTGCCTTTGAGCCATTCCAGACGCTTGCTCATGGTGGCCATAGCCATTGTGCCATGCGAGTGGTTGTCATTTTCCACCATAGAATAATATGCCATGCCGAGTTTGTCTACCTGTTTGGTGCGCAACAGGTTGTTGTGGCGCGTGTTAAAGGCCACACTGGCGCGAACGAACAGCATGTGCATGTAGTCGGTGTACGACACAAAGGCCATCTCTTGCCAGCTGCGCGACCCATAAAAACTGATGGGCGACACCATGAACGTGCGGTAATCTACCAGCATCGGCATGGCGTGGCTATCGTTAACCGATGGCTCATGCCTGTTCATGGCCACGTTTGCCCCCAGTTTCCAGCGCGAATTGAGTTCCCAACTAAGACTAAGAGTGGGCGAGGGAAACAGCTTGTTGGCCACTGCCGTGCCAAAATAGCGGCATGCGTTAAGGGGCATCTTCAGCGTTCCGCGCAGGCCTCGGTGCTTGTAAGTGATGGTAGGCCTAACAATGAAGGCCATGTAATTGATGTTGGCGCATTCGTAGAAAGCCGTGTCGTAGGGCATTGTGCGATAGTTGCTTTCCGTATTCATGCCCTGTACGCGGCCTTCGGCGTCCATTTCAAACGCCCAACGGCGCGTGTTGAACGTGAAGTTTAACCGCGTGGACGAGAGAAATTGGCGGCGTTTAACATCTTGTTGGCGCGTGCTATCAGCCACAACTGTAAGTTGTTCGGGTATGAAACGGTAGAGATTTACCGATGTCAGCTTGACGTGGTGCTTGCCAATAGCCCTAATCCACTGCAATTGGTTTTCGATGGCGTGCAGGTCCGACCGCGTTTCCGACTGGTTATTGTCGTCGCCTTGCGTAAGGGTGCGGTTGCGTTGCCATGTAGAGCCGTACTTTATTTCGTTTGAAAAGAAACTCCGCTCCCTGTCGCTCTTAAACATTACAGCGGCCGACAGTTCTCTGCTGTTCAGTATGCCGCGTTCTGTTGTGGCACGCGTTAGCGTGGTATCGGCGAGGAAATACGATAGTCCGTGTTGCCTTTTAGAAGTGTTTCGTTCGTCAGAATAATATAGTTTTGTTCGCACGATGGCACTCTCCGACACCTTTTGTACATTCCCAACGTTGGCGATGTGGGTGCGCCCAAAGCGTGTTCGGCTCTCGTCTAATGCGCTAGGTCTGCCCAGCTCCGTGTTCATAAAGGAGTTGGGGCTGCTGGTCGACATTTGTTTCAGCAACTCGTCTATCGTGAGAACCTTGTTTTCGCTCATGATGTCCTTGCCCGTATTGTTGCTTTTGGCCGTTAGCGATGTTTGGTTAACGGCCGACAGACGCGCGCCAAAGCCCTCCACCTCCCACAGTTTTGGAACACCTGACGCCACCCTTACGTTGCCGCTCCATCTACCCTTAGCCTTATCTTTTAAGGCAAGATTAAGTGCGGTGAGCCCCTCGGCCTTGCTCTTTTGCATGGTTTTCTTCGACTGAAAGTTCTCCACAACATCTACACGCGAAATAACATCGTGAGAAATGTTGCGCGTGGCGATGTTATACTGGCCGTCAAACAAGTCGACACCCTCGATGAGAAATTGGTCTATCGCTTTTCCGTTATACGAAACTGTTCCATCCTTACTTACGTTTATGCCCGGCAAGTTGCGCAGCACGTCGCCGATGGTGCGGTCTTTTTGTGTGGCGAAGGCCGAAACCAAATAGCTTGTTGTGTCGTTGCGGTGTGTTATTTTGTTGGGTTTCACATACACATCCTTTATCTCGAAGGCCTTGGGTTGCGTCTCCACGCGATAGAATGCTTGGTTGGTAAGGGGACATTGTGTTGTTTGGTGGGTCATGCTGCTTACCACCAGCGTTGCGCCGGCCACCTTTTCGCGCCTTACCACAAGGCTAAACTCGCCTTTGGCAGAAGTCTGCGTGTTATAAAGGATGATGTTTTTGGCGTTGCGAATGGTTACGACGGCTCCCCTAACGGGCGTTTCGCTAGCCGTTTCCACCACCAATCCGCGCACAATGCTTTCCTGTGCGTAGACTGGCAAGGCAGAAAGGAGTGCTAGAAACATCAGGAAAGGGCAAGGTTTCATGATGAGATTGAACTGTGGTTTGTGGAATTTTACGCTTTTGTAATGTTGGTTTGCGCATAGATCATTTCTCTTATTTGGGGAGCGATTCCACGCGTTCCATTGTTGCATATGAGCGACGTTTTGGAGGTTTTGTCGTGCTTACAGCCTTTATTCCCAGCTTAGCATTTAACACGTCTAAATAGGCACTTGGATCATCAATGGCCAACTGCTTTAAACGTAGATATTCCTTTTTAGTGGTTTTTGTGGCGTCTTGATTGGGTATTTCTATTTTTCCATTGCAGGGGCGCATGCCTAAGAACTGAAATTCGTAATGGTGTTTGGTGTCGTACACTTCAAGTATCAGTCCTGGCAAACCATAAAACTTCCACGGACCGTCGCTAATGGGGATGTCTGGTGCAAACCATGCCTCGTAAGTTCGTCCGCCAAATGTGCATACCGCCTTTTGGCAAACGTAGTTATCAATTGTTTTCTGCTCTTCCGTGATGTTCCAACTGAAATGTGGTAAGCTTTCGGTGTACCTGCTGTTAGTTGGAAGTGATTCAACAAATTCAAGTTGATTTTTACCAAAGTCTTCTAAAACATAGTAGTATACCGAAACCTTGCCGTATCTAGCCTTAATGCTGTCGTTAATGGCTTTCCTTTCTTCGGGGCCACTTGCTTCAAGCAGCATAGAGTCTTTTTCAAAGTTTGACTGCGAATAGAATAGCGATTTGGTTTCGTTCCGCCGGAGTACCATCATGGCGTTGCTGCTACGCTTTGTGACGGTGTCTACTTGATAAACCAACCGATATATACATTCCAATGTGGCTTTGTTGTCGGCTGCATTCCCATGTAGGACGCAGGCGAAAAACAAAATTATGCTGATTATTATTTTCATGAGCTTACTTATTCTAATATTTCCATAGGATGGTGCCTATTGTTGTTTTTAATCTCTTGTACCAATTGACTGTCAGGTGTACCAAAACTAATCCGTGTAAGAGAACGAGTTGAAAAATATGTTACTGGGTCACTCTGGTATGCGGCATATTCTTTGAGGAACTTCTCCTTAGTGGTTTTAAACGCGCGGCTAGGAAAGAGCGCAACATCTCCGTTGCAGGCCTGCATGTCGATAAAGGTGAAGGTGTATTGCCTGCGCGTGTCGTAAACGGCCATTACAAGACCAGGCAAACCATTGAATTTCCATGGGCCTAAACGCGCAGGAATGTCCGTGGCATACCATGCCTCGTAGGTTCGCCCCATATATTTGCCCACAGCCTTTGCACATTTGTGCCCCGCAATGGTTTTCTGTTCGGGCAGAATTTTCCAATTGAAGTTAGGCAAGCTGTCTGTGTAGCGAAAGGCGTTCGTCCCGATACGATCCTTGTATACGTAGGTTTTTCCTTGTAAGTCGGTCAATATGTAGTAACACATTCCCGTTTTGTCGTTGCGTTTTTTCCTTGTTAATGTCTTGTTAACATCCCTTGCCCAGGCATCCGCATCGTTAAGTTTCGTCGAATCGGATATGAAATCATCTACCCGGTAGAAAAGAGCCTTGCTGTCATTAAAGCGAAGTCGGAAAGTGTCTGTCAACACCTTCCCCTCAACAGTGTCGTTAATACAGGACACAAGATAGCTCACTTCTGTTGTTGCAGGTGACTTTTCTTGTGCCGCGGTGGGCAAGGCGAAAGTGGCTAGAGCCATTAGATAGTGTCGTATTTTCATATTGTAGTGTATCTGTTGCTTTTATTGAAGGTTGCATTTTTAAATGTAGCCATTTCACCTAGGGGCGGAAAAAACCAGCAGGCTTATTGTTTAGACACTGCCCCCACGCGTTGGATTGTAACATACGAGCGTAGTATTGGTGAGCGTAGTCCTTTTACCTTAATGTTTAGTTCCACCTGCCACGACTTCAACATTTCTTCGGATATGTCTTTACCGAGTTATTTCCATTGTAGAAAACATTGTTGTACTTGGGTGGACGGCCTTCTATTTTTGTTGGCATAGGTAGGAAAGAGCCTTGTAGCCAAATGGTGGCGCAAGCCGAAATGCTTAGTTGTTACTTCTTTCCGCAAATATAGAGCTTTTTATTATATTATACAAGGTTGTACAAGTGTTTTTTCGCTTTCACTTGTGAGTTTGGTGTTTCTTTTGTTGTCTATCAGCCATCGCTTTGAAGTGCCTTTGATGAAAAATGCAGAACATGCCGTACAATTTGGCTTAAACTAGATAAGATGCAAAGAAAAAACTCGCAAGTGCCAAGGCACTTGCGAGTTATACTATCTGTTATTGCATTTGCTGCTTAACGAACAATGCCGCGTTTTGAACTTTCAACAAAGTCGATGATGTATTGTATCTCCTTTGTTACTTGCAGGTTGTTACGTATTTCTTGTATGCCTTCGGCCATCAAGCCTTTCGAATAAAGCAGGCGGTAGGCATTATGGATAAGGTCAATCAACTCGTTAGAGAAACCACGTCTACGCAAGCCCACTAGATTGATGCCAGCAAAGCGCACGGGGTCTTTACCAACAATGACGTAAGGGGGAATGTCTTGACTGAAACGACTGCCGCCCTGTACCATCACGTAACCACCGATGCGACAGAACTGATGGCACAACACTGCTGCACTAACAATGGCAAAATCGTCGACAATCACCTCGCCAGCAAACTTAGTGGAGTTGCCGATAATGACATTTGAACCGATAACACAGTCGTGGGCGATGTGCATGTTCTCCATCAGCAAGTTGTTGCTACCAACTATCGTTACGCCCTTAGAGGCCGTACCGCGCGAAATGGTAACGTTTTCTCGAATACTATTGTTGTCGCCAATCTCGCATAGCGTGTCTTCGCCAACAAATTTCAAATCTTGTGGCTTGGTAGAGATGCTTGCGCCAGCCAATATTTCGTTTCCATTGCCAATGCGAGCACCGTAATTGATGGTCACACTGTTCTGAAAGTTGTTTCCGTCGCCAATAACCGTGTTACGGTCTATGTAACAAAATGGGCCGATAATGTTGTCGTTCCCAAGCTTTGCTTCGGGATGCACAAAGGCCAAAGGACTTATTTGGTTCATAGCTTCAGTGCGTGTCTTTTACTTGTTTTTAACGATTTGTGCGGTGAATGTAGCCTCCGAAACCACCTGGTCGCCCACAAACATGTAGCCTTTCATCGAACTAACACCATGTCTTACGGGGTGAAGTAGCTCTACACGGAACAACAATGTGTCTCCGGGAACAACCTTTTGGCGGAACTTCACCTCGTCGATTTTCATGAAATAGGTAGACCAGCGTTCGGGCTCTTCTAGTTGGTTAAGTACCAAAAGGCCGCCACACTGCGCCATAGCCTCCACTTGCAACACGCCAGGCATTACTGGTTCTTGGGGGAAATGCCCCACAAAGAAAGGCTCGTTGCTCGTTACGTTCTTCACGCCAACGATGCTTGTTGGGCCTAGCGATATGATTTTGTCTATCAACTGCATGGGATAGCGATGAGGAAGCAATTCGCGTATGCGCTTATTGTCCATCACAGGCTCTTCGTTGGGGTCGTAAATGGGTGCCTGTACCTCGTGCTTGCGAATGTCTTTACGCAGATGGCGTGCAAACATGTTGTTGATGGTGTGGCCTGGACGGGTGGCAATGATGCGGCCCTTGATGGGTTTACCCAGTAGTGCCATGTCGCCAATGATGTCGAGCAGCTTGTGGCGCGTGCACTCGTTCTCCCAAACCAAGGGTTTATGCTGTATATATCCCTGCTTGCTGGCATCCAAACGAGGAACTTTCAGTAAGTCGGCAAGCTGGTCTAGTTGCTCTTGGTCGATTATTTTTTCGTAAATAACGATGGCATTGTCCATGTCGCCACCCTTGATGAGGTTGGCTTTAAGCAGCGGTTCGATGTCGCGCACAAACACAAATGTGCGTGCAGGTGCTATCTCGGTTTCAAAATTGTCGAGCGAATCGAGGGTTGCGAACTGGCTATTGATGAACTTCGAATCGAAAGAACACATCGCCGTTACGCTAAATTGGTCGTCGGGAAGGATGGTGATGCACGAACCCGTGGCCTCGTCTTTCACCTCAATCTTATGTCGAATGATGTAGTAATCTTTGGGAACGCTTTGTTCTTCGATGCCCACACGCTTAATTTGTTCCACATACATGATGGCCGAACCATCGAGAATGGGGAACTCAGGGCCGTTAACTTGTATGAGACAGTTGTCGATACCCATAGCGTAGAGTGCCGAAAGGCCATGCTCTACGGTGGAAACGCGCACATCGCCATTGGCAAGTACAGTGCCGCGTTGCGTGTCTACCACCCGTTCGGCCAACGCATCGATGATGGGCTGACCTTCCAAATCAATTCGTTGTATCTTATAGCCTGTGTTTTCGGGTGCAGGATTGAAGGTTACCGTGAGGCTCAATCCAGTATGCAAGCCTTTGCCATACAAGGAAAAGCTGCCTTTCAATGTTGTCTGTTTTAACATTGCGTTATGGTTTTATTTGCTTTTTTAATTCGTCAATTTCCTTTTGTAGCTCATTCAGCTGTTTATACATGTCGGGCAAACGCTTGAAAATGGCGTGCGACTTGAAGTAAGGCTTGAGCTCCATAGGCGGCGTTCCAATAAGTTGCTGGCCATCTTTGAGGTTCCCTGGCACGCCCGATTGCGCCCCTAAGAACACTTTGTTGCCGATTTTGATATGGCCGGAAACGCCGACCTGACCGCCAAACATGCACCATTGGCCCACCTTGGTGGAGCCAGCCACGCCCACTTGGGCAGACATAACGGTGTTTTCGCCGATGTCGGTGTTGTGTGCAATTTGCACAAGGTTGTCTAGTTTCACACCTTTACGTATGTAAGTGCTGCCCATTGTAGAGCGGTCTACGCAGGTGTTGGCACCTATTTCCACATCGTCTTCAATTGTTACTGTACCAATTTGGGGTATCTTGTCGTACCCATTGGCAGATGGGGCGAACCCAAAACCATCGGCACCGATAACACAACCCGAATGCAGGATTACCCTATTGCCCACCACTACATCGTGGTAAAGGCACACTTGGGGGTAAATAATGCAATCGCTGCCCACTCGCACGTTGTCGCAGAGTGTGGCATGGGGATATACTTGTGTGCCGTTGCCTACTACAACGCCACTGCCAACATAGGCAAAGGGGCCTACATAACAGTTCTCGCCAACTGTGGCGTCGGGCGAAACGAAAGCCAAGGGGTCGATACCCGTTTTCTTTGGCTTGGCTGCCTCGTACATCTGTAATAGCTTGGCCACACACTCGTAGGCGTTATCCACCTTGATGAGCGTGGTTTTAACAGGTTTCTCCAGCTTGGTGTCTTTGTTTACAAGCACCACGCTAGCCTCTGTCTCATATATATAATGTGTATATTTCGGGTTTGAAAGAAACGAAATAGCTCCTGGCCGTCCCTCCTCAATCTTTGCAAAGGAGTGAACGGCAGCGTTCTCATCTCCAACGATTTCACCATCGACTACTTGTGCAATTTGCTTTGCTGTAAATTCCATTGGTTTCAGTACTGTTGAATAATTCTGCAAATATAGCAATTATTATTCAAAATCTTTGATAACAAAGGTAATATTTGCTGTTTTTCATGGAAAGGCGTGTCACATCGAAGAGTTCTGAGGCCTGCGAGATGTCTTTACACGTGCCGTCTTTACACTTGATGGTGATGTGGTCGTCTTCCATGTTATACATGTTTTTGTTCACTGTGTTTGCGCTCATCAGGTAGGTTGCATCGCTTGTCGAAAGCCCTGTGTGCCTGCAGATGGCAGCCAATCGTTCTTCAATTACGCCTTCGGGAATGGGTTCGTCGAACACCTCTACTTTGAAGAGTTTTCTGTTTACGAGGTCGTTTGCCAAGATGGACAACACGGGGTCGGCATCGTTCATCCACACCTTTACGCTACTCCAAATGTCATTGTCGTCTAACGAACAATAGTTTTGCAAGGCCTCGGCATGCGTTGTGAAAAAGTCGCGGTCAACATCGTTGGCCAAGAAGTAGGCCAAGGCAGGCGTAGCAAACAGCGAATGACCATTACGAACTAGATACTTAGCACGTTTAAGGAGATTAACCAAAATGGCCTCACAGCCTACTGCGGTTTTATGCAGGTACACTTGCCAATACATCAGCCTACGCGAAATAAGATAGTTCTCGATGGAATAGATGCCTTTTTGGTCTACCACCAATGCATCGTTCTCCACATCGAGCATCTTGATGATGCGTGCCGAACCGATATTCCCTTCGGTAACGCCCGTAAAAAAGCTGTCACGACGAAGATAGTCGAGCCTATCCATGTCTAGCTGACTGCTGATGAGCTGGTGAAGGAACCGCTTGGGGTATTCGTTTTTGAAGATTTTGATGGCCAGCGTGAGGGCTCCTCCCATCTCACGGTTCATCTTTTCCATCATCTGTAACGAAATGTCTTCGTGCGAAATGCCCGATATAAGCGAGTTTTCGAGCACATGCGAGAATGGGCCATGCCCAATATCATGAAGAAGAATGGCTATCTGTACGGCCTCGACCTCGCTGTCGAAGATGAATACACCCTTTTGTTGGAGCGACAACACGGCCTCGCTAACCAAATGGAACGCCCCAATGGAATGCAAGAAACGCGTGTGCTGCGCACCTGGATAAACCACTGAGGCCAGGCCTAGCTGGCGAATGCGCGTAAGACGTTGCATCAAGGGATGGCAAATAACGTCGAGGATTAGCCCGCGCGGTATCTTGATAAACCCAAAAACGGGGTCGTTGATGATCTTTATTTCACTCATTTATTACTGTTCGGTGGGCGATGTGGTTTAGAGCGTGGGCAAGATGGCTTTCAACTCGCGTGCCATCTCTTCTTGAACCTCGCGTGCTTTCTCGGCAGCCACTTGTGCAAAGTCGGCTCCGTTGCTTGCATAGATAATGCTGCGCGAACTGTTTACCAACAAGCCGCAATCCTTGTTCATACCATATTGACACACATCGTGAAGACTTCCACCTTGTGCGCCGATGCCAGGAACGAGCAGGAAATGGTTTGGCGCGTGGCGACGAATGTCCTTAAATGCCTCGCCTTGTGTTGCGCCTACCACGTACATCATGTTATCTGCGTTACCCCACGCTTGCGACTTGGTAAGCACATGTTCGAAAAGGCGCACGCCTTGGGCATCTTCCGTGAGTTGGAAGTCGTGCGAACCCTTGTTGCTGGTGAGTGCCAACAATATCACCCACTTGCCTTCGTAGGCCAAGAAGGGCGTCACACTGTCTTCGCCCATGTATGGAGCAACAGTAAGTGCATCGAGATCGTAGGTTTCAAAGAAGGTGCGGGCATACATCTGCGAAGTGTTGCCAATGTCGCCGCGCTTGGCATCGGCAATGACAAACTGTTCGGGATAGTTCTCGTTGAGATAAGCCACGGTACGCTCGAAAGCCAGCAACCCCTTTACGCCTAACGATTCGTAAAAGGCAAGGTTGGGCTTATAGGCCACGCAATAAGGCGCAGTGGCATCGATAATGGCCTTGTTAAACTCGAAGATGGGGTCGTCTGCCTGCAACAAGTGTTGCGGTATCTTCTTGATGTCGGTGTCTAGACCTACACAAAGGAACGACTGCTTGGCGTGTATCTGCTTAATTAATTCTTCTCTTGTCATAAGAAAATGATGTGAATGGGTGGTTACAATTCGGCCTCTTTCATTCGCTCTGTGTTCTCGGCAACCGACAGGGCATCTATCATAGCCTGAATATCTCCGGCAATAAAACCTTGAAGGTCGTGCGTGGTGTAGCCAATGCGGTGGTCGGTTACGCGGCCTTGGGGATAATTATAGGTTCTGATTTTTGCCGAACGGTCGCCCGTAGACACCAAACTCTTGCGGCGATTAGCAATATCGTCGACATACTTTTGGTGTTCGCGGTCGTATATAAAGGTACGTAGTCGCGATAGGGCACGTTCTTTGTTCTTGGGTTGGTCGCGTGTTTCGGTACACTCGATGAGTATTTCTTCGGTCTCGCCCGTATTGGGGTTTTTCCAGGGATAGCGCAAACGCACGCCCGACTCCACTTTGTTAACGTTCTGTCCACCTGCACCCGAACTTCTGAACGTATCCCACTTGATGTCGCCTTCGTTGATGTTCACCTCGAACTTATCGGCTTCGGGCAACACGGCTACCGTTGCGGCCGACGTGTGCATACGGCCTTGCGTTTCGGTGGCAGGAACACGTTGCACGCGATGTACACCCGATTCGTATTTCAACACGCCATACACATTGTCGCCACTCACGGCAAAGTCTATCTCCTTAAAGCCACCAACAGCTCCTTCGCTCGATGCGGTAACAGAGAGATTCCACCCTTTGGAGTCGCAAAAGCGCTTGTACATGCCAAAGAGGTCGCCAGCGAAAAGTGCGGCCTCATCGCCGCCTGTGCCAGCCCTAATCTCCATTTGAACGTTCTTGGCATCTTCTGGGTCTTTGGGCACAAGCAGTAGTTTTATCTCCTCTTCCAACTTCGGACGCTCCGTTTCGTTGGCAGACAGTTCTTCGCGCGCCATCTCTTTCATCTCGGCATCGCTTTCGTTGGCCAAAATGTCTTTGGCCTCGGCAATGGAATTAAGGCAAGCCACATAACGCTTGCGTGCATTCATAATGTCGCCAAGGTCTTTATATTCCCTTGTCAACTTCACATAACGCTCTTGGTCGGCGATAACGGCAGGGTCGGTAATCAGTGTTGACACCTCCTCGTAACGGCTTTCCAATCCGTCTAACTTTGTTAATATGCTGTTTTGTTCTGACATAATCTCATTATAGTTAAGCCTTTTAAGTTCGTGAGTTATTGAGTTTATTTGTTTTTATCGCATGTTGCCTCAAACAAAAGCGAACGAACATCCCAATTGCAGAAAGTTCTAAGACAGGAAAACACACAAACCGAATAAGCCGCAAACTAAATAACTTGGTTCATTATATATAGGAATGTTAGTCGTAGAGGTATTCGCCAAACTCCGAACGGATAGTAAGCGACTTCTTTCCTTCTTCAACACGTCCCACTACTTGGGCCTCGATATTGAAACCCTTGCTAATGGCAATGATGCGTTCGGCATGTTCGGGGCGCACATATATCTCCATTCGGTGTCCCATATTGAACACCTTATACATTTCTTTCCAATCTGTTCCGCTTTCCGACTGAATGAGTTTGAACAACGGCGGCACATCAAACATGTTGTCTTTTATCACTCGGCAATCGTCGCTAACGAAGTGTAGCACTTTTGTTTGTGCGCCACCCGTGCAATGCACCATGCCATGAACATGGCTGCGCATTTCATCTAGCACCTTGCGAATTACAGGAGCATAGGTTCGAGTGGGCGACAACACCAGCTGACCTGCATCAACACCCAAACCTTCAATAGCATCCGTCAATCGCTTTGTGCCACTATACACAAGCTCGTTGGGCACAGCATGGTCGAAGGTTTCGGGATATTTCTCGGCCAGATACTTGGCAAACACATCGTGGCGTGCACTTGTCAGCCCGTTACTTCCCATTCCGCCATTGTACGTTTTCTCGTATGTGGCCTGTCCGCACGAAGATAATCCCACAATTACATCGCCAGGTCGAATGTTGGCATTGTCGATAACGTCGCTCCGTTTCATTCGGCAGGTAACGGTAGAGTCAACAATGATGGTACGCACAAGGTCGCCCACGTCGGCCGTTTCGCCACCCGTGGCATAAATACCCACACCCATTTCTCTCAGTTCGACCAACAATTCGTCGGTGCCGTTGATGATGGCCGAAATCACTTCGCCTGGAACAAGCATCTTGTTACGCCCGATGGTGCTCGACACCAAGATGTTGTCAACCGCTCCCACGCATAGCAAGTCGTCGGTGTTCATCACCACCGCGTCTTGGGCAATGCCTCGCCAAACGTTCAAGTCGCCCGTCTCTTTCCAATAAGCGTAGGCCAACGACGACTTCGTACCGGCCCCGTCGGCGTGCATGATGTTACAATACGCATCGTCGCCACCTAATATGTCGGGAATGATTTTGCAGAAAGCTTGCGGAAAAACGCCCTTATCGATGTTCTTAATGGCGTTATGCACATCTTCTTTTGCGGCACTAACGCCACGCATCATGTAACGGTTGTTCATCTGTTTGAGTTTATTTGGGTGAAAAGTGTTGTTAAATAAAGTGAGATGGCTTGCTGTTCGGCTCAGTGTTCGCGTGTAGTAAAACCTCGGCAAAAGCCTTTTGCGCTATTCTCTTCCGTGCCAAAACTCCCAGCTGGCAAAGGCTTGGAGCAACAGCATTTCAAGTCCGTTCTTGGTAATTGCGCCCCGTTCACAACCCTTTTTCATAAACAGGGTTTCGTCGGGGTTATATATTAAGTCGTATAGCAGCGTGTGTTGGTCCATCGCTTCGTATGGCAACTTGGGGCATTCGTCGGTTCGCGGATACATGCCCAGCGGCGTACAGTTAACGATAACGTTGTACTCGGCAATCACTTGGGGCGTTACATCGTCATAAGTGATGGTGTTGCCCTTGCGTGTGGTCCTGCTAACAAAACGCGTTTCCAAACCCAAGCTTTTCAATCCGTAGTCAATGGCCTTGGCCGCACCGCCTGTTCCGAGGATGAGTGCCTTTTGATGACCTGGTTCGAGCATCGACTCTATGCTGCGCGTAAAGCCGATAACGTCGCTGTTAAAGCCTTTTAGGTAAGGTTTAGAGCCCTTATGACTCACCCTAATGACATTTACCGCACCGATGGAACGTGCCTCTGGCGATAAGTCGTCAAGGTATTTTATCACCTCTTCCTTATAAGGTATGGTGACATTCAGCCCACGCAAGTTGGGCGTTGTGTCGAGTATTTCGGCCAAGCTGTCTATGCTTGCAATTTCATAATTCTCGTATTCGGCGTCAATACCCTCGTTGTGGAATTTCTCATTGAAGTAGCTTATCGAGAAGCTATGCCCAAGTGGAAACCCTATCAGTCCGTATTTGTCCATAATGTTCCTGAATATTCGTATTCAACTTGCCTTTACTAATATTGCCTTATACCTGAAAAACAGGAAAGTATAGTGGAAAAGATTTGGCTCTTTTTCGTTCCTCGAAAAGTGCGTTTTCTCGCCATGACAATGTTCGAGCAAGCTCGACATTGTTCATTTGGCTTAACGAAAACGTTCTATAAGCGCGTTTAGCAACAGTTTGCTTACAACGCATCAACCCAATGCAGCATGTTGTATGCCTACAAGCACCTTTGTAGTGTCAGTACAAGTGCCTTGTAGCGCCAGTACAAGCATCTTGTAGCATCAGTACAAGCATCTTGTAGCATCAGTACAAGCACCTTTGTAGCGTTAGTACAAGCATCTTGTAGTGGTGCAATTCTTTGCTCTTAAGCTGTATTTACAGAACAATCTATTTTACTATCATTCCAAAAAACCATTTTGTTTGTAACTATTAGGCCTTTTCTAGAAAGCTCTCTTCGTTACTTGGTTGCCAGGTACATGGTGCAGATTCCGAATGTTAGCCGCTTAAACTTAACTTCTTCAAAACCTGCTTTCTTGAGAATTCCGACCATCGTTTCGCCTTGCGGAAAGGCTTCGACGGTGCTGATGAGATAGCGATAGGCACCCTTATCCTTGGATACGAGGCGCGCATAAAGCGGCAGGACGGTGTGCGAATATATCTTAAAGAGCCACGACATGGGGAAACGTTTGGGAGCCGAAAGCTCCACGATGCTTAAATGTCCACCCTTACGCAACACGCGATGCAATTCGCCCAGACACTTGTCAAGGTCTTTAAAGTTGCGGATGCCGAACGCGGCGGTCACGGCATCAAACCGTTCAGCAGGGAACGAGAGGTTCATGCAGTCTTCTTTCATAAACGACACCACGCCTCCCAGCTCTGCCTTCTCCACCTTCTTGCGCCCAATCTCCATCATTCCTTCCGAGATGTCGGCTCCAATAAGACTGCTAGGCTTGAGCACCTTGGCGGCCAAGATAGCGAAATCGCCCGTGCCTGTGGCTATGTCGAGCATCTGTTTTGGCTTGAACGGCACTAGTTGCCCGATGGCCTTACGTCGCCAACGCTTATCTATGTCCCACGAAAGGCGGTGGTTCAACACATCGTATGTTGGGGCAATGTTGTCGAACATCTTTTCAACCAACTCGCCCTTATCGCCTTGTTCGCCGTAGGGTTTTATCTCTTCTTGCTTATACATGGAGGATATGTGCCATTAAATAGGGGTTATAGATAACGCGAAAGGCAACTTTGTTAGGCCTTCGCCCACACAGTCGACCTTGCAGTCATCCTGTTTTTTAACGTATATTCAAATCAAAGGCATGAACGAGAAAAGCGAAACTGCGCTTTCATGCCACCCTTTTCCTCGCCATAAAGACGACTGGGGCTGACATGAAAACCAGTTACCGCTTGCCGTTCTATTTGCCTTGCGCCAAATATTCCGTTACGTTCTTCTCGATACGAGCGGCCAAATCAGCCTCATCTGCGGCTTTATTAAATGTCTCGCCGGTGATATGCTCATATAGTTCGATATAGCGATTGCTCACCTCTTCTGCGTATTCGTCGGTTATTTCGGGCATGGTTTGGCCAGGCTCGTTCATGAAATTGTGTTCGATGAGCCATTGGCGCAAAAATTCCTTCGACAATTGGCGTTGCGGTTCGCCCTTAGCCAGCTTTTCTTCGTAGCCTTCGGCATAGAAATAACGGCTCGAATCGGGCGTATGTATTTCGTCGATGAGGTATACTTTGCCGTCGCGCTTGCCAAATTCGTACTTCGTATCAACGAGAATAAGGCCGTGTTTGGCAGCAATTTCCTGACCACGACGGAAGAGTTTCTTAGTGTAGTCTTCCATTACGGCATAATCTTCGGCACTAACAAGACCCTGTGCGATGATTTCTTCTTTCGAGATATTGAGGTCGTGACCTTCGTCGGCCTTCGTCGTTGGCGTTACGATGGGTTCGGGGAAACGCTCGTTTTCCTTCATGCCGTCGGGCAATTTCACGCCGCACAGTTCCCTACATCCTTTCTTATATTCACGCCAAGCCGAGCCTGTAAGTATTGAACGAATGATCATCTCCACACGGAAACCTTCGCATTTAAGGCCGACGGTCACCATCGGGTCGGGCGTGGCCAACTTCCAATTGGGGCAGATGTCGGCCGTAAGGTCAAGAAACTTGGCCGCTATTTGGTTCAAGACCTGCCCTTTAAAAGGAATGCCTTTGGGCAAGATAACGTCGAAAGCCGATATTCTGTCGGTTGCAACCATCACGATTTTGTCACCGTCGATGTCGTACACATCTCTAACTTTACCGTGATACACACTCTTTTGTCCAGCGAAGTGGAAATTGGTTTGTGTCAATGCTTTCATCTCTATCGTTGTTTTATTGATGTATCCTATTCTTTCTCCTTATTTCTTTCAGTTTCGTAATATGCCTCGTAGGCGTTTACGATGCGTGTAACAAGCTTGTGACGCACAATGTCCTTTTGGTCGAACTGCACCGTTGCAATACCCTTTACATTGCGCAAGATGTCTAATGCCACCCTCAAACCGCTCTTTTGTTCCCTAGGCAGGTCTATTTGCGTTAGGTCGCCTGTCACAATCATCTTGGTGTTTGTACCCATACGCGTTAGAAACATCTTTATTTGAGCCATCGTGGTGTTCTGCGCCTCGTCTAAAATAACGATGGCATCAGTGAGCGTTCTACCGCGCATAAAGGCCAACGGAGCAATCTGTATCACATGTTTCTCCATCATGTCTTGCAACTTAACGGCCGGAATCATGTCTTCCAGCGCATCGTACAGCGGTTGCAGATAGGGGTCTATCTTATCTTTCATGTCGCCAGGTAGAAATCCCAGTTTCTCGCCAGCCTCTACTGCTGGCCTACTAAGGATTATCTTCTTGGCGGTTTTCTCCTTCAAGGCCTTCACTGCCAACGCTATGCTCAGGTAGGTTTTGCCAGTTCCTGCTGGTCCAACGGCAAAAACCAAGTCGTGGCGTTCGTATGCGTCTACCAGCCGCTGTTGGTTTTCGCTCCTGCTCTTTATGGGTTTGCCCGTGATGTTGTACACAATAACATCTTTAATGGTATCGGCCTTGGTGCGTTTACCCTTAATAATATCGAGAATATCTTCTTCGTTGATGGCGTTGTATTTAAGGATATGTTTCCTTATGCCTTCAGTCTTCTCTTCGAAAACAGCCATCTCTTCCTCATCACCCAACACGCGGATGACATTGTCGCGAGCAACGATGCGCAATTTGGGGAACAGCGACTTTATCATTTGCAGATACCCGTTGTTCACCCCATAAAACATTACGGGGTCAATATCTTCAAGTACAATATGCTTCTCTACCAATGTCGTAATTCCTAAATATAATATTAGTGCAAAATTACAAAAAGCTTTCCATAACCCAACACTTTTTTCTATCTTTGTGGCGCAATTAAACGTTTTTCAATGAGATTGACAAAGAACCAGTTTTTAAAGGCTTTCGCCGCGGTGGTTGTTTTGTTGGCCGTGGTGCGGGTGGTTTTCCCTTCCATCGCCAAACCTGCCGATGCAAAGAAGAAGACAGAAACCAAGGGGCAAGACATCAGCGAAGATGCCGAAAGAAACGCGCATGCCGCAGCACAACCCGTAGATGGAAAGCTAACCAAACTGAAATTTTTCAAGGCCGACGGTTCACCCGTGAAGAACCGCATACTAAGTGTTCCCAACTTTTCGAAAGCATTCCCCGACCTTAACGACGTGCAGTTGGAGATGGCCCAGAAGTATGGCGTTAAACCCGTGGCCGACCGCAAGGAGGCGGAAAACCGAAAACCAGAGCTGGTGTACATGGCTAGCAGTCCCTATTACCATGTAGACAAGCTGAACAATAGCGTGCCTTACCTTGTGCCAAGAGCTGCCGTACTGCTCAACGACATTGGCCGAAACTTCTTCGATAGCCTGCATATAAAAGGTATTCCACTGCATAAGTTCATCGTAACGAGTGTTCTTCGCAGTGAGGCCGATGTGAAAAAGCTACGCGGACACAACGGCAATGCCTCAGAAAACAGCTGCCACAGGTTCGGAACAACATTCGACATTGCCTACAACAGATACAAAACGGTGGAATCGCCCGACGGTCCTGCGCGCCGAAAGGTGAGAAACGACACGTTGAAATGGGTAATGAGCGAGGTTTTGAACGACTTGCGACGAAACGAACGCTGCTATATTAAATACGAAGTGAAACAAGGTTGTTTCCATGTCACGGTGAGATAATTGTTTCAAACAACTCTCTCACCGTCCTCCTATATATAATAAGGTGTAATATGAAAACACTCATCGTTGTTCTTGGACCTACGGGTGTTGGCAAAACAGCACTTTGCCTGCATCTTGCCAAGCGTTATGCCGCACACATCATCAGTGCCGACTCGCGGCAGATGTTTGCTCAACTGCCCATTGGCACTGCTGCCGCTACTCCCGAAGAGCAACAACAAGCCATCCACCACTTCGTTGGCCATCTCAAACTTGACGAGTATTATAGTGCATCGTGTTTTGAAACGGATACGCTTGCCTTGCTCGACCAGCTTTTCGCTAACGGCAACGTGGCCTTGATGACGGGCGGCAGCATGATGTACATTGATGCCGTTTGCTATGGAATAGACGACATTCCAACCGTAGACGACAACACACGGCAACACGTAAAGCAACTGCTCGAACAACAAGGACTACCCGCCCTTGTTGAGCTACTTAAACAATTAGACCCCGAACACTACGATTTCGTTGACAAGCAAAATCCCAGAAGAGTATGCCACGCCCTTGAAATCTGCCTGATGACGGGCAACACATACACCTCGTATCGAAAAAAAGAGCGCAAACAACGTCCGTTCAACATCATTAAGATTGGCCTAAACCGTCCGCGCGAAGAGATGTACAACCGCATCAACCAACGTGTGTTGCAGATGATGGCCAATGGATTGGAAGAAGAGGCGCGCCGCGTTTATCCCCTTCGGGGGCTTAATTCGCTCAACACCGTGGGGTATAAGGAACTGTTCGCCCATTTCGATGGCATCATCCCCTTGGAAGAGGCCGTAAGGCAAATACAATCCAACACGCGCAGATACATGCGCAAGCAACTAACATGGTTTAAGAAAGACCCTGAAATAAAGTGGTTTTATCCCGACAACACAGAAGAAATTACAAATTATATCGACAGTTTTGTCGGGATAACAGATTAAATACGTAAATTTGCAACAGGTAAACCACACGTTGCACCTGCATCATGAGCATGTGAACAGCGGTGCGGCTTATGCCAAACAATAAGAAGAACACAGGCCCGATGCGCCTCCGAAAACAATCGACAGGACAAAGGCGTTGTCTTCTCAACCAACCAACAACTGATTATGCGAAAGAAAATCGTACAAGGCGCGAAATGGTGCGCCACTAAGTTAAAGGCATTTTGGAAATGGTATAAAGGCCTATACAAAGGCCGCAAATGGTATTTCAAAACGGGTGTGGTCGTTGCATCGGCGTTTGTTGCCTTCTTTGTCTATCTAGGTATGGTAGACATCAACTTCCTTTGGCTCTTTGGCAAGTCGCCTGGATGGTCCACCATCAACAACCCCATAACAGCGCAAGCCTCTGAAATATACAGTGCCGACGGAAAACTCATCGGCAAATATTTCAACGAAAACCGCACGCCTGTAACCTATGGCGACGTTAATCCCGTGTTTTGGAATACGCTTATCGACACCGAAGACGAACGTTTTTACAGCCATTGGGGGGTAGACCCCATCGGAATGTTCGCTGCCGCCAAGGATGCCGTTACCAAAGGCGACGGCCGCGGTGCATCTACCATCACCCAGCAGCTGGCCAAAAACCTTTTTAGGGTGCGCACCGAATATTCTACGGGCTTGCTTGGTAAGATTCCCGGCATACGTATGCTCATCATGAAAACCAAAGAATGGATCATCGCCACGAAGTTGGAGCTGAGTTACGACAAGAATACCATCCTCACGATGTATGCCAACACGGTAGACTTCGGTTCCTCGGCGTATGGCATTAAGACGGCCTGCAAAACCTATTTCAACATCACGCCCAAAGACCTGACGGCCGCGCAGTCGGCTACGCTTGTGGGCATGCTCAAAGCCACAACCACGTACAACCCCATAACGCATCCCGAAAATAGCCTGAAGAGGCGCAACACCGTGTTAGCCAACATGGTTAGGCGAGGCCATCTAAGCCAAGCCGTGTACGATTCGCTCTCGCAAACGCCTCTTAGCCTTAAATACAACGTTGAAACCAATTACGACGGACAGGCCAATTATTTTAGGGAGGCAGTGGCCGACTACCTCAAAGACTGGTGCGAAGTCAATGGTTACGACCTTTACACCAGTGGCTTAAAGATTTATACCACCCTCGACACACGTATGCAAAAATACGCAGAGGATGCTGCCACCAAACAAATGCGGCAGGTTCAGCAGAACTTCAAGAACCATTGGGGCAAGAACGACCCGTGGATTGACGAGCGCGGAAGGGTGATACCCGACTTCATTGAGGGCATCGCACGCAAACAACCCGTGTATAATTGGCTGTTGGAGAAATTCCCCAGCCAGCCCGACTCCATCACGTATTATCTCAACAAGCCACATAAGGTTAAGCTTTTCGACTATGCCAAGGGCTCTATCGAGATGAATATCTCTACGATGGACTCCATCCGCTATATGGTTCGTTTCATGCACTGCGCGTTTGTGGCAATGGAACCACAAACGGGAGCAGTGAAAGCATGGGTGGGCGACATCAATTTCGATGCGTGGAAGTACGATAAGGTAAAGGCCATGCGCCAGCCTGGTTCCACCTTTAAACTCTTTGTTTATACCGAGGCCATGAACCAAGGCCTTACGCCTTGCGACAAACGCCGCGACGAATACATCACAATGCAGGTGTACGACAAGAAGAAACACGAGGTGGTTACCTGGACTCCCTCTAACGCCAATGGTTCGTTCTCTGGCGACTCAATGCCGTTAAAGTCGGCTTTTGCCAAGAGTATCAACTCGGTGGCTGTGCGTCTTGGCCAAGAAATGGGCATCAAACGCATTATCGAGACAGCCGAGAAGATGGGCATTAAAAGCCCGCTAGAAGATGCGCCCTCGCTGGCACTTGGCTCGAGCGACGTCAACCTGCTTGAACTAACCAACGCCTACTGCACCATTGCTAACGACGGTATGCACCACGAACCCGTACTTGTTACCCGAATAGAAGACAAAGACGGCAAAGAAGTGTTCCTTGGCCCAGCCACATCAGAACAAGCCGTGCCCTATAAAACAGCCTTCCTTGTACAACAGCTCCTGATGGGCGGCATGCGCGAGCCTGGCGGAACCTCTCAAAGCCTTTGGGGATATGTGGGCGACTATCGCGATACCGACTTTGGAGGAAAGACGGGTACATCCAACAACCACTCCGACGCCTGGTTCATGGGCGTTAGTCCTAAACTGGTGGTTGGCGCTTGGGTTGGCGGCGAATACCGAAGCATACACTTCCGCACCGGTGCACTAGGACAAGGGAGCCGAACGGCCCTGCCCATCTGTGGATATTTCTTACAGTCGGTGTTCCGCGACCCAGCTTTTAAACAATATCATGGCAAGTTCGGTAAACCGCGAGATGCAGACATAACGCGCGACATGTACCTGTGTGACAGTTATTATCCGCGAGCGAAAAAAGACACAACAGAAACCGATAGCACGGGGGGAGAAGGTATCATCATTCTCGACGGCAATGGAAATCCCATCAGGGAAATTTCACCAGGCGACCTTCTCCCCTCCGAGCAAGGTCAAGAGAAAAAGCGTTCTCGCCCCACCGAGCAACCGCTAAATCTCGATGAGCTATAACACGCCACGATATATTGCACGCCATTGCACACCTCATCCAGTAGTCAACACGCGGCGGATTTCGCTAACAGGCATCCGCCACATCACAATTTTCTATTCAGATTGCCGTGTCAAACGCGTTTAGTACCAAATTAGTACACATATACGGTGAAAGACAAGTCTACACAGACCGACTTTGATTAAGCCATCCTAAAACAGATTTGACAGAACAACGTGAACAACGATACGCCCAACCAAATAGACTTAGAGAACGGGGAGATGCAAAAGGCTCTCCAAATCATACAGTTTACCCGTCGCTCGCTCTTCCTAACGGGAAAGGCGGGCACGGGTAAATCAACGTTTATGCGCCACATCGCGGCCACCATCAAGAAAAAACACATCATCCTAGCACCAACGGGTATCGCTGCCATCAACGCAGGCGGAAGTACCTTGCACAGCTTTTTCAAACTGCCTTTCCATCCCTTGCTGCCCACCGACAAACGCTATTCCACACGCAACATCCGCAACACGCTTAAATATAATGGCGAAAAAACAAAACTCTTACGCGAGGTAGAACTCATCATTATCGACGAGATATCGATGGTTAGGGCAGACATCATCGACTTTATCGACAAAGTACTGCGCATCTACAACCGCAATATGCGCGAACCTTTCGGTGGGAAACAGTTACTCTTGGTAGGCGACATCTATCAGCTCGAACCCGTAATAAAAGAAGACGAACGCCAATTACTTCGTCCGTTCTACCCCTCTTGTTTTTTCTTCGATGCCCATGTGTTCAGAGAAATGCAACTCATCGCAGTAGAGCTGAGGAAAGTTTACAGGCAAAGGGATGCACAATTCATTTCCCTACTCGACCACATACGCACCTCGCATGTTTCTGATAGCGACCTGCGACTACTTAATGCGCGAGTTAACGCCGAGATAGGAACAGAAGAGGGTCGCTTATCCATCACGCTATCGGGGCGTAGAGATACCGTCGACTACATCAACGAGAAACAACTCAACACCCTACCCGACGAACCAACAATATTCTATGGACACATCGAGGGCGAGTTCCCAGAGAGCAGTTTGCCCACACCAATAGAACTGGAAGTGAAAACTGGTGCACAGGTTCTGTTCATCAAGAACGACAAAGAACGTAGGTGGGTGAACGGCACGCTAGGAACTATCATTGGGTTTGGCGACGAACAAGACGGCATTATATACGTGCGAACCGAAGACGGACGCGACTTTGACGTGGAAAGGGAGATTTGGTCGAACGTGCGATATACCTTTAACGAGAAAGAACAAAAGATTGAAGAAGAGGAAATTGGTAGCTATCGGCAGTTCCCTATTCGCTTGGCATGGGCCATCACCGTACACAAGAGCCAAGGCCTAACCTTTAACAACGTAAAGATAGACTTCACCGGCGGCGTATTCGCTGGCGGACAAACTTACGTGGCCCTATCGCGTTGCACCTCTTTGCAAGGCATTAGTCTGCAAGAACCCATCCGCCGAGAAAACATTTTCGTACGGACGGAGGTCACCAACTTCGCGCGCAATTACAACAACCTCAACATCATCAACTCGGCTTTGCAAGAAAGCAAGGCCGACAAACAGTATAACGACACCATAACCGCCTTCGACAAGGGCGACATGCAAGCGGCCATCGACAACTTCTTTCTAGCCATCCACAGCCGATACGACATTGAGAAACCCGCTGCCAAAAGGCTTATCCGCAAAAAGCTGAACATAATCAACCTGCTAAAACAGCAGCTGGAAGAGGCACGCGCTATGGAAACGCAACGTGCAGAACAACTGAAACGCCTAGCGGCCGAATACACATTGCTTGGCAAGGAGTCGGAAAAGGAGGGTATGCCCCAAGCTGCCATCAGAAATTATGAAAAGGCATTGGAACTATGGCCCGACATACCCGAGGCCAAACGCAAGTTGAAGAAACTAAGAAAGAAGGAAAAATAAGCTGGATCCTGCTCCTTTATTCTTTACATTTCCTATTCTACCAACAAACTCCGACACAATCCTCCACAAGAAAAAACTTCTTGGCCTTTATGAGCGATTACCTGTAAGATGTTTTTTGTTTTTAATGAATTCTTCAAATTTCTTTATTACTCTTTCTAAAAAGGTATAAACATGGTCTTTGTACTCTCGTAAATCATTTAATGTGAGTTGAGACCCAATATTGCTAAATGCATTTTCTCCATGAGCTAAAATATTTCTCCTATTTTTTATACGCAACAGGGTATCTGCAATCTTTTCTTTGCCACATAACGATTCTAATTCTAAATCAATTCCAAGTGTAATTGCAATATCTCTTACCTTTCGCATATCTAGATTCCCAGAAATATCACCATGTAAATTACTACAAAATTTGATTGACAATGATTCTATTTCATCCATAATTTTTCTAGTTCTGTCATGCACACTTTTGACCCCTATATTATGAGGATACTGTGACTTTATCCAGACAGACTTAAGTTTATCTGACAGTTCTTTGTAAGTCAAGCCTTGATCTTCAATCTCGTCATATAAAGACTGAATACAGAGAACAATTGTTGACTCTATGATATTGTACAGAAGAATAACGCAACATGCTCTCATACATTTTTGCATACTAGGACTAACGCAAATGGTCAGCTCTGTGTTCAAACATTTAACCGTGTCATGCCTGTATGTTTCTATGCTATCAATAAATTCAAGTATATCATAATACGCATTAATATCTTCTTTCCGTACTGAGTATTGGTTATTTAGAGTTTCCATTTAGGAATGCCTTTTTTACATATTCAATTCTAGATTGTATTTTCTGTGCTGTATGCGTTTGATAACGTCCTTCTAACATCTTATAGAATTCATTGGTGTTATGCCTATCTACAATTAATGTTTCAGGAATTATGAACTGTATGTCAGGTTTTTCCATCAATGCCAAATAAGCCCCAATTGCAATTGCTTCAAAATACGGTTTTGATATTCCTTTTGCGTTCTTCTTCTTCACAAACCCTTGTTGGGGAAATGTCTTAGAAATAAAATTACATAACAGTTCAAAAGCCCTCTCTTTATCTTTCTGCTCTTTATCAAGAAATTCTTTATTCTTTTTCTCTACGTATGAGTCGAGATAGTTTGCAACACCTTTTTTTTCAACAACATTATAAGAAGGATAACAATCAGAAAAGGCAAAGAATCTTAAAAGTAACTCTTCTTCTTCTCGCCTATTCTCCATATACTTAGTTAATGGACAAAGTGCTTTAAACTCAGGTTTATTTGCTAAACGTGTAACAAATTCCATAAATTTTCCACGATAAATTCCACGTCGCGTTTCCATCGGCAAAAGAGGAACACTACTAGTATTAATTCTATCAAACATTTCTTTTCTTACATCTTCAGTTGCATCTGCTGACAGTACGACCATCCTTATTGCTGTGTTTTTAAACAAACGCTGTCTAGCAGAAGGCAATTGAGAAAAATACGTTTCATTCAGCTCATCTAATTTTTCTAAAGATCTCAGTTTCAGTTCATTGCTTAAATATGCAGCCATCGTACGAATACGCTGCGAACCGTCTACGATCTCTAATCTCCCAGTTTCTTTAATTTCTGCTGCAAAGATAAAGGGTACTGGAAGGCCTAAGAGTAAAGACTCTATATACCTAGACTGATGCTTATCATCCCAAACAAATTCTCTTTGATAATCAGGAACATATAGTTCATTCTCATCCGTTTCAAGATCTGTAAGATACTTACTAACATATATCTCTATTGTTAATTCTCGCATATCAAATGACACCGCCTTCTTTTCTTGATCTATTTGCGTCTCAATTTGGGCTCTTCTTTCTTCAGTTAATTTTTCCATTTAATAGCATTTTTAATTATTAGCTTTGCAAAGGTAGTAATTTATATTAAAAAAGACAAATGTAATTAAAAGAAAAACTCTCCATCATAAATCTATGAATAGGTATGTAGGTATGTATATGATACATTAATCCAAGAAACATAGAAAATATAATCATTCTTGTCCCCTCTACTCATTGGGATGGAACTGTGAAATAATAAAAGGGTCAAATATATATGAATGGTGAATGCACATTAGTAAAAGGATATATCATTTTGAAGAAAGAAGGAATATGGCTTGTACTGAAAGTAAAAATCAACCTGCTAAAACAGCAGCTTGAAGAGACAGGCACTATGGAAAAGCAACGTGCAGAACAGCTGAAACACTTAGCCGCCGAATACACCTTGCTTGGCAAGGAGTCTGAAAAGGAGGGCATGCCCCAAGCTGCCATCAGGAATTATGAGAAAGCATTGGAACTATGACCAGACCTAGCCGAGGCCAAACGCAAGTTGAAGAAATTAAAGTCGTCTTGACTTTTATAGTCACCTTAACTTTTAATGTTTTATAATTTAAGAAGAGCTTATTTTCTTTGTACTACTAAAACAAGATAAACGTCCCGTTCATGTACGAAGTGCTGAACAAAGGCACAATAAAACATGAAGTCCCCCCTTTTGCCTGTACCAAAACGTGGTTATGTTTCAAAAAGCGACCTCTCGGAAGGCATTGTAAACATGCTCTACAAGTTGCAAACTGCCTATCGTAGGCAGATTAATTCCGCGTTTCCACGATGCTGTTTCCGTTGGCCGCGAGCAACATGCCCTGCAACCGCTCGCACTGGCGGTGGTAAGCGTTCGTGTTTTTCGTTCCGTTACCCATGCACGTACATACAGCACTATCATTTTGTCTATTTTTCAGCAATAAATTTAACACTATAACTGCCCTTTCTATCAACCAATCGCCCACCTTGCCGCAAAAAATCGATTCTCGCGAAGGTTTGTTTTGATGCAAAATAGGGTTAGCATGTGCATGCGGCAGAATGAATAATTATTAAGATAGACTGCCATTTGCACCTGTTTCAAGGCCATTTGCAGCAATAAAGAGTGCGTTTTGCAGCAAAATGCAGTGCGTTTTGGTGCTAAATGCAGTGCGTTTTGGTGCTAAATGCAAGGCATTTTGGTGCTAAATGCAGTGCAATTTGTCACTAAATGCGAGGCGATTAAGCATAAACATACACCGAAATGGTATAAACAAAACCCTTTCGAGCGATGAAACACATGGCTGAAAGGGGCAAAATAGGCATTAAAAAGTAGGTTTTTAGGGGCTAAAAGTGGGTAATTGGGGTTGAGAAAATATGAGTTGGCAACCAAACTAGAAGGGTAAAATGGTGCAAAATGCAGACACCATGCTTAAAAATAGACAAACCTCAAGGCTCAAAAAGCGAGAAAAAGTGACTTTTTGCCGCCATTTCGACTAACACTCTCGCTAAAACGGAGTAAAAATTAGGACGATATTGTAAAATAAAAAATAATAATTTAAGCTTTTGAGTTGAGAAGTCGTCAACTTGATGTGTTGTGGAATGGCTGCATCTAGAAGCTGTTAGGTTTTCGTTAAATTATAAGCAGCGAGTTAATTAGCACGGCATTGCGTACACAAGCGAAGTATTTTTCTTGGCTTACGGCACAAAGGTGAAAAACACCTCTTAATATTATAGAAATAATTTAAGTCAAGATGATTCCCTTATATAAGTTACTCATTACATGAGTTAAGAATGATTTTAATGATAATTGCACATTTGTGTTGCATTTGTTACCTTTCTATCCTTATTTCAAACAAATTGTTGTTCATTAAAATTTCTTTGGCATACAGGTAGCATTTTTTCAAAAAAAAATGCTTACTTTGCAGGATAAATTAGGAGTCTTGAAGGTAAATAGATAGACGAGCGAACATTTTTGTATGAAAAAATATATCCGATGGGTTGTCATAGCTGTTGCCATCCCGATTGTGCTTTTTCTTATCTTAGTGGTTCTGCTTTACTGCCCACCTGTACAAAACTGGGCTGTTAAGCGGGTTGCGAGCTATGCATCGCAAAAGATGGGCATGGAGATAACAGTGGATAGGGTGAGACTTGTGTTCCCACTAGACCTCGGTGTTGAGGGCGTAAGGGTTCTGCAAGCTAATGATTCGATAGCGGGACAAACCGACACCATCGCCAATGTGGGAAGAATTGTGGCCAATGTGCAATTGATTCCTTTACTAAGCAATAAGGTGGAAGTAGACGAACTGTCGTTACACGACGTGCAGATGAATACGGCCAACCTTGTGCATGAGGCACGCATAAAAGGAAAGGTGGGCCTGTTGCTGGTGCAAAGCAGGGGTGTTGACCTCAACTCGAAGACCATCAGGGTGAACCAAGCCCAACTGAAAGATGCCAACATCAGCGTGGAGTTGAGCGACACCGTTCCGCCCGACACCACTAAAACTCCCATTTATTGGAAAATAAAGGTGGACAAATTGCAGATAGAGCACTCTAAAGCTTTGCTGCGAACACCACGAGACAGCATGGCCGTATTGGTAGATCTGCCCAAACTGGATGCTAAAAACGGCTATTTCGACCTGTATAAGAATCTCTATCGGATTGAAACGCTCAATTGGCAGAACGGAAGTCTGAACTACGACCAAACTTACAAGCCCCGAACAGACGGCTTAGACCCTAATCACATACATCTTACAGAACTGAATTTGGGCATCGACTCGTTTTATTTCTGTCAGCCTGAGTTGAAAATGAAACTCCGCGTATGCGCCTTTAAGGAGAAAAGCGGCGTTCGTGTAAATCATCTTAGCAGTCATGTTGCGCTCGATTCTACACGTATTGCGCTGTCCAACCTTGAATTGCGCACTCCCGAATCGTCGCTCACGGCCAAGTTCAACATGGATATGAACGCCTTTGATGAGGTTAATCCAGGTAAACTATATGTTGCCTTGCACGCCTCGTTGGGTAAGGCCGACTTGCTGCGCGCTATGGGTAGCATGCCCGAAGGGTTCAGAAAGGCGTTCCCCAATTATCCTTTGCGCATAGATGGCGTAGCGAAGGGCAACAAGGAACGTATTGCCTTTTCAGGACTTAATGTGGTTTTGCCCACCGCCTTTAAGCTACAAACCACGGGTTACGTAGAGAAACCTATGGATACGCGTAGGCGCAAAGGAGAGATTTTCTTGAAAGCCAATACCTATAACTTGAACTTTGCTAAGGTGTTGCTTGACAAAAAGCTGCAACGGCAAGTTAATATCCCGTCGGGTATCTCGCTAAACGCTCGCGCCAAGATGCAGGGCGAAACGTATCAAGCAGACGCCACGATGCACGAAGGCGGCGGCAGCGTGCAGTTAAAGGGGCGTTTTGATGCGCGCAAGATGGCTTATGATGCCAACATTAAGCTGAAAAGTTTGGCTTTACAGTATTTCTTGCCCAACCAAGGCCTACATCCCTTTACGGGCGAAGTGGAGGCACGAGGTGTGGGAACCGACTTTATGTCTACCAAAACCCAGCTGTTTGCCAATGTGCGCATAGATCGTTTCCACTTTGGCGGTTACGATTTAGACAAGATTGCCGGCAAAGCGCAGATGAGCAACGGCCTTATCACAGCCTCGTTACAAAGCAATAACCCCTTGCTGAAGGGTTCGATAAACCTCAATGGGCGCAATAGCGGTAAGCTGATTAAGGCACACATCAACACCGACCTGTCCAAACTAGACCTTTATAACCTGCACTTGCTAGACCAAAAAGTGGTGGCCTCTTTCCGTAGCGACCTTAACTTGGAAACCAACGGCAAGGATTATTATAAACTAGAAGGCAATGTTGCCGACATCATGGTTAACGATACGGCCAAAGATTATCGCCTTGGAGCCATGTCTGTAAACCTCTTTACCAATCGCGACACCACCCATGCCAATCTTGTTTGCGGCGACCTTGCATTGCAAATGAATAGCAAGGGCGGCTACGCCTATATCTTAAATCGCGGCATGGGCTTTTGGAAAGAACTGCAACACCAACTTGCCACAAAACACCTAAACGAGGCACGACTACGCGAACGCTTGCCCTTAGCCAACATCAACTTGCAAAGTGGACGTCAGAATATCTTTATGCGCGTGTTGCGTAAGTATGGCTACTCGGTGGGCGAAATGTCTGCCGACCTCCATTCGTCGCCCGTTGCCGGGCTAAATGGTTATCTCAACGTCAACCAGCTGGTGGCCGACAGCATACTTATCGACACGGTGCGATTGGCATTGAAGTCTGATGCCGACCAAATAGCCTACTCGGTGCAGGTGCGCAACAACAAGAAAAATCCTCAATACGTGTTTAATGCCCTCCTAAACGGCGCATTGGAAGAGCGCGGAACATACATCAAGGCACGAATTTACGACGAACACAACAAGCTAGGCATCGGCATGGGCGTACGTGCCACGATGGAAGATAAGGGCATACAGCTTAGTTTGATGGACCGCGAGGCCGTTTTGGGCTACAAAGAGTTCACGGTTAACGACAGCAACTATGTGTTTATGGGCGACGACCGGCGCGTTCGCGCCGACCTGCGCTTACGAGCCGCAGACGGAACAGGTATCCGACTTGCAACAAACAACGAGAATGAAGAGGCCTTGCAAGACATTACGCTTTCGGTAAATCGCTTAAACCTTGAACAACTATTCTCTGTTTTGCCTTACATGCCCGAAGTGTCGGGTACGCTTAACGGCGACTTCCACGCAATACAAACCAAAGATGCGTTGTCAGTATCGTCGGCCGTGTCGGTTACCGACTTGGTTTATCAGCAAAGCCAGATGGGAAATCTCAGCACCGAGTTTGTTTATATGCCGAAATCAGACGGCGGACACTACATCGACGGCACGCTAAGTCAGAACGATATACAGGTTGGGCAGCTATCGGGTACGTACAATTCGGCTCGTGGTGGGCAGCTTGATGCCACCTTGAAACTGGAACGTCTACCCCTTACCATCGTTAACGGATTTATACCCCAGCGCATGTTCGGACTTAATGGTTACGCCGAAGGCGAGTTAGCCATCAAGGGGCCGTTGTCTAAGCCTATGATTAACGGCGAAGTTTTCCTTGACTCGGCCCACCTGTTCAGCGACCCGTATGGCGTAACGCTACGTTTTGCCAACGACCCCGTGCGCATTGTGAACAGCCATCTGCTGTTCGAAAACTTCGAAGTGTTTGCCCACAACGACAGTCCACTGAACATTTCGGGCGAATTCGACTTCTCCAATCCCGACCGTATGCGGATGGACATGCGCATGCGTGCCAACAAATACGAGATTATCAACTCCAAGGAGAACTATCGTTCCGAAGTGTTTGGCAAAGTGTTCGTTAACTTCTCTGGCCGAATGTCGGGCGAAGTGAGCAACTTGAACCTGCGCGGCAAGCTCGATGTGCTTGATGCCACCGACATGACTTACGTTCTACGCGACTCACCGCTCTCATCAGACAATCAGATGGACGACTTAGTGTCGTTTACCAACTTTGCCGACAACAAGACCGAAGTTATCAATCGCCCCGCGTTATCGGGATTTAGCATGGACCTGAGCATGAACATCGACCCCAACGCACACATTCTTTGTGCGCTCAATGCCGATAAGTCTAACTATATCGACTTGATGGGTGGTGGCAACTTGCGCATGCAATACACTCCGGTTAACGGACTAAGGCTTACAGGACGTTACACCCTTAACAACGGCGAAATGAAGTACTCGCTCCCCGTTATTCCGCTTAAGACCTTTACCATAAAGAACGGAAGTTATATTGAGTTTACGGGAGATGCAATGAACCCGCGCCTAAACATCACCGCAACCGAGATAACAAAGGCATCTGTAACCACAAACGGCAGGGATGGGCGTATCGTTGAGTTCGAATGTGGTGTGGTGGTAACCAAGACCTTGAAGAACATGGGATTGGAATTTACCATCGACGCGCCACAAGACATGACTGTCAGCAACCAACTTAAAACAATGGGTAGCGACGAACGCGGAAAACTAGCCGTTACGATGCTCACCACAGGCATGTATTTGGCAGACGGCAACACCAGCAGTTTCTCTATGAACAATGCTTTAAGTGCATTCTTGCAAAGTCAGATAAACAACATCACGGGCAACGCCCTACGAACACTCGACCTGAGTATTGGTCTCGACAACGTAACGGATGCCAGTGGCAACATGCACACCGACTATTCGTTTAAGTTTGCCAAACGATTATGGAGCAACAGACTTCGTATTATCGTTGGTGGTAAAGTCTCGTCTGGTTCCGATGTCGGGCGAAACGACAACACTTTCTTTAATAACGTATCGTTGGAGTATCGCCTAAACCAAGGTTCTACACGTTACATGCAGATGTTTTACAATCGCGACAGCTACGACTGGCTGGAAGGCGACATCGGGAAGTATGGCGTTGGTTTTATCTGGCGAAGAAAGCTGCGCCACTTCCGCGATATATTCCGACTTAAAGTTCCCGAAGAGGTGGTGCTGCCAGCAACGCCCGACTCACTAAATAAAGAAAAGAAAGATGGCGAATAACCCCAAACACGTTTTCTCGGCATTGTTGACTTGTGTCGCAACGCTTGTCGCTACTTCTTGTTCCACTACGAAGGGCGTTCCCGAAGGCGACCAGCTGTACGTTGGCCTTACGAAAATAAAGTATTCGAACTACGAAGACAACTCGCATTTCTCCTCAACACAAGAAGAAATGGAGGCTGCTTTGGATTGCGCACCCAATGGTGCATTCATGGGCAGCAGCTATTATCGCACCCCTTTCCCCATAAGCCTTTGGGTATGGAACGCCTTTTCCGAGTCTACATCGGGCGCAGGCAAGTGGATAAGCAAAACCTTTGGCAAGCCCCCAGTGCTGATGAGCTGGGTAAACCCCGCCTTGCGCGCATCGGTTGCGCAAAACACATTGAAAAATAATGGATACTTTCAAGGGCGTGTGAAGTACGAAGTGCTGACACAAAAGAACCCTAAGAAAGCCAAGATTGGCTATTCGGTCAGCGTTGGCCCACTTTACACGCTCGACTCGGTGGCCTATCTCAACTTCCCTCCCGAAATAACGCAGCTCATTGCCTCGCGCGCCTCTATCTCGAAGTTGCAAAAAGGCAGTCCTTTCTCCGTGTCGTCGCTCGATACAGAGCGCAACCGAATAAGCAATTTGTTGCGTGATAACGGCTATTACTATTACCAGCCGGGCTACTCCTCGTTCCTTGCCGACACCATACAAGTTCCGCTAAAGGTACAATTGAAGATGTTGCCCACGGCCACCATGCCCGAAACGGCTAAACGTAGATGGTATGTTGGTAAAATAGACTTCTACCTCCGCAAGCAAATGGGCGAAACACTTACCGACTCTGTAAAGCGCAAAAGACTTACCGTGTATTACAACGGCAAACGTTCGCCCATACGTTCGCGTATCTTGATGCGTAACATCATGTTACGGCCAGAACACATGTATCGCTATCGCGACGAGAACCTTACTTCGACCAAACTGATGGACATGGGACTTTTCAGCATGACCGATTTTAAGTTTACTCCGCGCGATACCACTTCGTTGTCCGACACGCTCGACCTTTCTATAACGGGCTTGCTCGATAAACCCTACGACTTTTACGTTGAAACCAACTACACAGGCAAGACCAACGGGCGCATGGGGCCTGCCGTCATTATGGGTTTCACCAGACGTAATGCCTTCCGTGGTGCCGAAAAGCTAGACATTAATGTGTTTGGTTCGTACGAATGGCAAACTGGTCACAGTGCTAATGGAGCAGCTGCACAGATGCAATCGTACGAATACGGTGCGTCGGCCTCGTTAGAGTTCCCTCGTCTTTTTGCTCCTTTTTGGCAGTCGCGCCGCTTTTACAACACGCCTTCATCGCTTATCAAGGTGGCATCCAGTGTTATCAGCAGGGGCAGCTACTTCAAAAGGCACATCGTTTCGGGCGAACTCACCTACAACGTACAGACCTCCGAGCGTTCGATGCACCAGTTCTCGCCCATCTCGCTGCAATATAACTACATGACGAGCCACACGGCCGTGTTTGATTCCATCCTCAACGCCAACCCATATTTGAAGGTGACAATGAAAGATGTGTTCATTCCCAAGATGCGTTACAGCTACATCTTCAACAGTCCGTCGCGCTATCGTCACCCCATTTGGTGGCAAACCACTTTTAGCGAGGCCTCCAACTTCTTGTCGTTGGCTTATATGGCAGCGGGTAAGAAATGGGACGAGAAAGACAAAACGCTGTTTAAGAACCCCTTTGCGCACTTCTTTAAGATAGAAACCGATTGGCGTAAAACGTGGAAACTAAATGCTCATTCGCAACTTGTGGCGCACGCCTCGGCAGGTGCGATATGGAGTTATGGCAATGCTACTGAGGCTCCATACAGCGAACAATTCTATGTGGGCGGTGCCAATAGCATTAGGGCATTTACTGCTCGCAGCATCGGACCAGGAGGTTATTATCCTACGGCAAGCACAAACTCGTACCTCGACCAGACGGGCGACATCAAGTTATTGTTCAATCTCGAATATCGTCCACGCCTAATTGGAAGTCTTTATGGTGCTGTTTTCATCGATGCAGGAAACGTTTGGGCCATGCACTCATCGAGCATGCGGCCAAACGCCACGTTCAATGTAAAAAACTTAGCTAAGGAAATGGCCCTAGGCACAGGCATAGGCCTGCGTTACGACCTCGACTTCTTTGTAATACGTGTAGACTGGGGCATTGGTATTCATGTGCCTTACAAGAGTGGTTTCTACAATATGGGGCGCTTTAAGAATAGTCAAAGCCTACATTTGGCCATTGGTTACCCATTCTAAAAAAACAGCAGTGTGCTTGTTCTTCTTGGCTATGGGATAGCTTATCGGAACCATCGTTGTTTGCGTTCTTGGAAGTAGCGTGGGCTCGTGGCTTTTAGGAAGCGTGTTTCACATCTCGCTTGGAGAAGGATGGATTGGGTCTATCTTAACAGGAGCTATCGGAGCTATTGTTATTTTATTCTTGATAAATTTGATATTCAAAAAGAAGAAATAAGAAAAGATAAGCAGATTTTTTAATCTCTGCTATTATTTAAATTCACCTAATAAACGAAAAGCCCCGAGGTATGATGTACTTCGGGGCTTTTTTGTTTGAAGGTTTTGAACTATCTCGTTGCAATAGCAGTCCATGTCTTTACATCTTGTTTGTACACAATACTTAATCTAGAAGCAGTGATATTAATTGCTTTTATCCCATTCTTAAAATCGATGTTCACCAAAGTGTGATCTCCTTGTTTTTTGAATTTAACGTCTTTAATGTCAGGGATTCCATCTGAAAAAAACAAAATTGTAACTGTTTCCTATTTTAATAACAGTTACGGTACCATTATCAACGATTTTCGGTTTATGGTCAACGGTATAAGATATTGTACCGTGGTACTTCCCTACAAACAAATCATTATCAGCAGGGTCGTCGCTCTTGCTACACGAAATAGAAAGTACAGCCACTACGACTAAACAAATTAAAGTAACTAATGTGAAACCTTTTTTCATGACTTATAAAATTTAAATGTAAGCAATACACAAGTTTAACCCATCCGTTTCTTTGCTTCTTTTTTCAAAGAAGCTAATTTCTTCTCCAGTAATTCAATCAGTTCTTCTGATTTACAACTTGATTCAGATAAGAGGTAGTCTACGTTCTCTTCTAAAGTCCCTTTCAACTTCGATGACTTTTCATTGAACATTTTGGTAAAACGTTCTAGTTGTTCTTTCAGGTCATCCACTTTATCAGTTACAGAACCTTTAATTTTTTTACGAGTGTTTTCTCCCTTGTCATGGGCAAAAAGAATACCCAGTCCTACACCAACAGCTGCTCCAGCAGCTATACCTAATAATGTTTTTGTTATTTTCGACATAGTTATATATGTTTTTTGAAATCCGTTTTAAAGTCATTTTCGACCGCAATGTATGAAAAATAAACGACAAAAACAAATTTCAGATGATTTATCCTACAATAATACAGATAAAATAACACTTATAAGGTGTTGCTCACTAGCATTTCTTTTATATTAACAATAGGCACAAAGAGCAGATGGTAGGACAAGAATCCCTAACTACATTGTAAAGCTTAGCAATCCATCAATAATCTTTTTCTTATCAACCTTACTGGTACGTTATGATTATGCGGCACGCTTTATATTTGTAAATTAAATGTTCCAACGATACTTACAATCAAAAAAGAATTGGTTTTGGAATTAATTGTACTATGAGTAAACGAGCCCATATCGGGCACAAACATCAGTACAAGCCGTTTTGTACTGATACTACAAGGTGCTTGTACTGGCACTACAAGGTACTTGTACTGATACTACAAGGTGCTTGTACTGGCACTACAAGGTACTTGTACTGATACTACAAAGGGTCTTGTACGGACACTACAAGGCACTTGTAGTCGTACACAAAGCTTCTTATAGCATTGCAAATGCTACTGGGCTGATACGTTGATGGCAAAGTGAAGTATACAAACAACTTTCTAAAATATGGCCAGCACGAAGTGTCTTGAAACAAGTCATCCGGAACTGGATAAAGAAATACTCAACACAAGATGGCGTTGGTCACTCGGTAATGAACCAAAAGGCATGTTATAAACATTCCCCGTAAAGGTTCAATCACTGTTCCTTGCATTGCTCTTCACTGTCTATTTTGCTTTTATCTGGCATCTTTGGCTTACGCTTTCAGAAAGCATAGTGCGCTATGCTCCTTCAAGGAGTAAGCAAAACCTGCTCTGCCAAAAGCTAAAAATACAGCAAAGGTAATTTTTAAGACCTGCCTTAAACAATCCCTAAATGTTGCATAGCGTGCATGATACCATCGTCGTCTATATGCGTTGTAACAAAGTTGGCAGCTTGCTTTACGTCGTCGCCTGCGTTGCCCATCGCCACACCAACGCCTGCTGCACGTATCATACTGATGTCGTTTCCACCATCGCCAAAGGCGGCGCAGGCATCAATGGGTATGTCGAGGTGTTGGGCGATGGCGGCAAGTCCCCTACCCTTGTCGGCCATTCGCGAGGTAATGTCCATAAATTCAGGATGCCAACGCCCAGAAACGCAGTCGGGGATGCGAGGCATTAGCTGCCGTTCTTGTTCAACCGTGGCGAAAGGGGTAAGCTGTAAGATGCCGTTTTGCATCACCTTCTCGATTGGTAAGTGATAATCAATGCCGTGAATATCAAGCGTACGCCTAAAAATGCGGTCGATATTGTCCTTATAATTATAGGTGGTGATGTCTTTTTCGCCCACCACCACGCAGGAATAGTCTTGCTCTCTGGCATCGTTTAGAATCAATTCAACGTCGCGTTTGGGGATGGGATGATGATAAACCACTTCGTTCCCTACGATGCAGTGCGCGCCATTGGCGGTAAGATAGCCGTCTATAAAGGGGAGAATGGAGTCGATGTTGTTGATGATGGCGTATGGTCTGCCCGTAGCAATAAACACCTTCACCCCTTTACGCTTGGCTTGTGCGATAGACTCAACTGCCGAAGTGGGGATGGTATGCGTTTTCATGCTTACCAGCGTGCCGTCGATATCGAAGAACAATGCTTTAATCATATCCTGAAAAATTTAATGCAAAGGTAGCCTTTTATATTGGAATACGAAAACACCGCACGGCGAATGTTTTGCATTCGCCATGCGGTGTCTTGGTTAACTGAAAATTAAAAGCTCCTGCGAGCAGTATTGCAACAAGCGTTTAACCGAAATCGTCAAACATAATGTTCTCGCGATCTACGCCTATACTGTCGAGCATTACTTGCACAGCTTTACTCATAGGACCAGGGCCGCACATGTAGAACTCGATGTCTTCGGGTGCGTCATGGTCTTTAAGATAGGTGTTGTACATCACTTCGTGCACAAAACCGGCCACGTATGGCACACCAGCCTCATCGGCTTTAGGGTCGGGGCGGTCGAGTGCAAGGTGGAAATGGAAGTTGGGATATTCCTTTTCCAACTCGTGGAAGTCTTCCAAGAAGAACGCCTCGCTAAGACTACGCGCACCATAGAAGTAGTGCATCTCTCGATCGCGTATGTGCAGGGTTTTAAGCAAGTGCATAATCTGACTGCGAAGAGGAGCCATACCAGCACCACCACCAACCCAAATCATCTCTTTCTTTGAGTCGAATATCGGGTGGAAATCACCAAACGGACCACTCATCACCACTTTATCGCCTGGCTTGCGCGAGAAGATGTAGCTGGATGCAATACCCGTGGGCACATCTTGAAAGCCCACCTCTGGGCGAGGCTTAAACGGTGTTGTGGCTATACGCACGGTTAGGGTGATGCGGTCGCCCTCTGCGGGGTAGTTGGCCATAGAGTAGGCGCGGATGGTTTCTTCGGGATTGTGAGCTTTGAGGTCGAAAATGCCGAACTTTTCCCATACTGCCACGTACTCTTCGCCAATATCTTTCTTGTCGAAATCCTTGTTATAGTCGATGGTTTCGTATGCAGGTATCTTTATTTGAGCGTAACTTCCTGGTACGAAGTCCATGTGTTCGCCTGGCGGCAACTCAACGATGAACTCCTTAATAAAGCTCGATACGTTCTTGTTACTGATAACCGTGCACTCCCACTCTTTCACGCCCAACACGCTTTCGGGCACTTTAACCTTCAAATCGCCTTTAACCTTGCATTGGCAACCAAGTCGCCAATGGTCTTTCACTTCTTTTCGCGAGAAGTGCGAGCGTTCGGAGTCGAGAATTTCGCCGCCTCCTTCCAGCACTTGCAGCTTGCATTGTCCGCAGCTAGCCTTTCCGCCACAAGCCGAAGGCAAGAAAATGCCGTTCTCGTTGAGGGTGGCCATCACGTTGTTGCCCTGCTCTACGGTAAGTTCCTTATCTCCGTTAACGGTGATAACCACCTTACCACTGGGCGAAAGGTATTTCTTGGCCACCAGCAACATAATCACCAGCAGCAAGATGATGAGCAGAAAAGCGGCTATACTTATTAATATAAACTGTAACATATATCCTTATCTTATAGATTTAAGCCCGAAAAACACATCATGGCCATAGCCATCAGTCCTACGGTGATGAATGTTATGCCCAGTCCTTGCAGGGGTTTGGGCACGTCGCTGTATTGCATTTTCTCCCTAATGGCACCCATCGACACGATGGCCAGGGTCCAACCGAAGCCGCTACCAACGGCATAAGAGATGGAATCCCATACAGAACCGATGTATTGCGTGCTGGATGGGTCCATGTTTATGCGCTGTTGCATGAAGAGCGAGGCACCCATGATGGCGCAGTTAACGGCAATAAGGGGCAAGAATATGCCCAAAGCCGAATAAAGCGAGGGACTATATTTCTCGACAGCCATTTCTACCAGCTGCACAATACCTGCAATAACGGCGATGAAAAGGATGAAACTGAGGTAAGAAAGGTCGACACCCGCTATCAAACAGTCGGGACCTAGCACCTTGGTTTGCAGCAAATAGTCGACGGGGACAGTGACAAGCAACACGAAGGTTACAGCTAAGCCCAGTCCCAAAGACGTCTTCACGTTCTTAGAAACGGCCAAGTAAGAGCACATTCCCAAGAAGAAGGCGAATATCATGTTGTCCACAAAGATGGACCTAAAGAATAAACTGATTAAATGTTCCATAGCGTTTTCTTAATTTTTCTCCTTGTAGAAATATGCTCTGTGCAGCCAAACCACACAGCCCAGCAGTATCAATGCCATGGCAGGCATGGTCATCATGCCATTGTTAAGATAGCCTGCATGGTACGCACTCTCAGGAATTAGCTGGAAACCAAGCAACGAACCACGGCCGAAAAACTCGCGAATGCCGCCTACAAGCACCAAAATGAAGGCGTAACCCAAGCCATTGCCGATGCCGTCGAGGAAACTTGGCCACGGCTTATTCATCATGGCGAAGGCTTCGAGACGTCCCATGAGGATGCAGTTGGTGATAATGAGGCCCACATAAACCGAAAGTTCTACGCTGACATCATACACAAAGGCTTTGAGAACTTGGCTAACGATGGTAACCAAGGCCGCAACCACCACCAATTGAACGATGATTCGGATGCGCGAAGGTATGGTGTTGCGTATCAAGGATATGATAACGTTAGAGAAAGCCGTAATGATGGTAACGGCAAGTCCCATGACGATAGCCGGTTTTAGCTGCGAGGTAACGGCCAACGCCGAACAGATGCCAAGCACCTGAACCATGATGGGATGGTCGAGATTTAGCGGATTGACAAAGACTTCTTTGTTTTCCTTTGAAAATAACTTACTCATAACTGCTGCGTTCGATTATTTACTGGTTAAAAACACAAGATACTTCGACAAGCCCTCGATAAGCATGTCGCTCACGCCATTACTTGTTAACGTGGCGCCTGTTACCGCATCCACTTGCGTAGAGGGGTCGTCTACCTTCTTAACAACCGAGAGTGCCACTTTCTGCGTGCCCTCTGCGAACACTTTCTTGCCCTTAAACAGGTTCTGCCACTTCACGTTGTCTTTTATCTCTGCACCTAATCCGGCCGTTTCTCCTTCGTGATTGAAGTACGCTCCGTAAACAGTATTCTTGTCTGCGTCTAGTGCGATAAAGCCATTGATAGGTCCCCAAAGTCCCATACCGTAAACGGGCACGATGTACTTGGTTTGTCCGTCTACTTTACAAACGAACAAAGCCAAGCGGCCAGCCTTGTAATCGGCGCTGTTGAGCAAGAAACCGGCTTTCTCGCCGCCTTGCTCGCCTTTGGTGGTAACGTTTCCTTTGGTGTCTATTATCTCATCGGCCAATACCACTTCCTTATACTTCTGTGCCGCCTCTTCATCGCTTATGTCGCGAATGTTAAGCGCATAGAGCAATTGTTTCTTCTTATCCAAGGCCACGTTGATGTCTTGCTGAGGTTTCAACGCCTTAAAGACGAAAGCCAACAAGAAAGCAACGACAACGACGAGGATGGTAGAATATATCAGCGTATAGCCGTTGGAGTTGGTGTTTAGTCCTTTTTTCTTCACTTCTGCCATGATGTCATTTGTTGTTTTTGGTTAAACGTTTCATGCGCTTGCTTATGTTTGCCTGCACCACATAATAGTCGATAAGGGGCGCAAACATGTTGGCAAACAGTATGGCTAGCATCATTCCTTCTGGATAGCCGGGGTTCATCACGCGTATGATAAGGGCCATTGCGCCGATAAGGAATCCGTAAATCCATTGCCCAGTGTGGGTTCGGGCCGACGTAACGGGGTCGGTGGCCATGAATACGGCACCGAAACAGAAACCGCCCAGCACGATATGCTCGTACCAGTCGATGGTGGTCATGCCCAAATGCTTAAACAACAAGGCCATCAAGATGCCTCCACCAAACACACTTCCCATAGTACGCCAGCTGGCAATGCCTGTCCAGAGCAGAATAATGGCACCAATACCAATGGCAATCACGCTTGTTTCGCCTATACTACCGGGGATAAAGCCGGTTATCATGTCGCTAAGGCTGTACGGAACGTTGGTTCCAACGCCAATCTCTCCCAAGGGAGTGGCAGCCGTAAAGCCGTCGGGCAGGTCATAACCAAAGCCAAGAATAGAGTTAGAAGCCACCCAAACGGTGTCGCCCGTCATCTTCGAGGGGTAAGAGAAGAAGAGGAACGCACGCGCGCAGAGCGCAACGTTGAAGATATTCATACCTGTTCCACCGAAGATCTCTTTGCAAATAACCACCGAGAAGGCCACGGCGAGCACCAATATCCAAAGTGGACAGCTCACAGGAATAATCAATGGGATGAGAATACCCGTCACCAAGTATCCTTCTTGTATCTCTTCGTGTTTCCATTGCGCCCAAGCGAACTCTATTCCAAGTCCTACGGCATAGCTAACAACCACCTTTGGCAACACGGCAAGAAAGCCGAAGAAGAACAAATCAAAGAAACTGGCATCGGCCAAATGACCTGCTGCCGCGTAGTTTTGGTAGCCTACGTTGTACATTCCGAAGAGCAAAGCCGGCAAAGCGGCAATAACCACCATGCTCATGATGCGTTTCGAGTCGATGGAGTCGTGGATGTGCGTTCCCACTTTCGAAGTGGTGTTCGGCACATAGAGGAAGGTTTCCAATCCGTCGAAAATGCTTTGGAAGGCGTGGAGCTTGCCTCCTGGCTCGAATTTCGGCTTTATTTTATCTAAATATTGTCTTAATGCTTTCATACTGCTTTATGCATTTTCTTTACGTAACATGTTCAGCCCTTGGCGAACGATGCGTTGTAGTTCGAGTTTAGAACTGTCAACGAACTCTGCCAGTGCGAAATCTTCGGGCGAAACCTCATAGATGCCCAGCTGTTCCATCTTGTCGATGTCGCCAACGATGATGGCTTTGATGAGGAACTCGCCATAAATGTCCATTGGCAACACACTATCGTATTCGCCACTCATGATAATATGGCGTTCGCCACCCTTCACACGTGCATCCAAATCGTACGCTTTCTTGCCCATAAGCCAAGAGAAATAGCTGCGCGATGTGGAAAATTGGTTGGTGCGCGGCAATATCCAACCAAACATTTCGTTAGTGTCGGCACCTTCGGGGATAGCGGTTATCTCGGATGTTTTTACGCCAACGCTGTCTTCCAAGCACGATTTCGTACCCGTTAAGGGGTTGCCATTGATAAGGCGAAGGTCTTCTTGGCGCATCAAAGCGTCTTTCAAAATCACCGAGAAAGGCGTTCCTATCAGCGCATCAACGTACATGGGCGATGCCATAGCACTGCCCCCGAGGGCGATTGTGCGCAGAAGATTAACCTTACCTGTATTGAACAGCCTTCCAAAGAAAATCACAAAGGTGGGGTCGACCGTCCAAACCACTTCGCCCTTATTCACCGGCGAGATGTGGTTTACCTGCACGCCTACATTTCCTGCGGGGCATGGACCATCGAAAACCGTCACTTCCACGTCCTTTGCGTTCACCAACACGTCGGCCTTTTGGTTCTTCCCTATCCCCAAATAGGTGGTTGCCATCTTCGAGAGGGCAGTCAATCCCGTTTGGAAATCGCGTTCGTTGCCCTGCAACTCGTATTCAAAGTCGTTGGCAAGGGGCATGTCGCGCAGTGCGGAAACAAAGATGGCCTTCGGCATTGTCTGCGGATTGGTGGACACGGCGTAAGGCAATTGGTATATATAGCCAAACAAACCAGCCTCCAACAAGGCGTTCTTCACATCGTCGGAAGAAAGCGACGACACATCGCGACGGCCGAAATCGTGATACTTCTGCACCTCGTCGGCCTGCAACCTGATGCCAAGTATCTTTCGCCTTTCGCCTCGTTCAACGGCCTTAACCGTTCCGCTCACGGGCGATGCGAACCTCACCTCAGGAAAGTTCTTATCTACAAACAAGGCATCACCCACGTCTACTCGGTCTCCTTCGTGCACAACGAGTTTAGGAACAACGCCTTCGAAGGTGTCGGGATGCACCACATATTCTGCGCATGCGCCTACAACGCGTTTCGTTTGGGCTGCTGTTCCTTTCAGGTGAATGTTTAAGCCTTTACGTAACTTAATGACATTTGCCATGATAAACTATAATATATCTGATTTTAATGATTAATCTCTTGTCCGACCTTTTTGCCTTGGCAGCATCACTTTGCGCCCACGCAGAGAGCAACGAACGCTTACCTAATGGGTGCTCGTCATCAAAACAAACACCGAAAGCGATGGATAGGAACACCACCCACCGCTTTATCGTTGCAAATATAATCAAAATAAAACATAATAAAAAGAAAAACGGTGGGTATATTTCGCATTAAGGTTTTTTTGATGTAATTTTGCCAACCAAACAAAGCAATTGAGAAAGTTAAGACACATAATAAATATTATTTTATGGGCTGTGGTTGGCCTGTACTTCGTTTTTGTGGTTTTGCTGCATGTTCCCTTTATTCAGGCTTTTGTTGGGAACACTATCGGCGACGCCCTTTCGGAGAAATTGGGTACCCACGTGTCGGTAGGTAAGGTGGATTTAGGCTTTCTTAACCGAATTATCATCGACGATCTCGTTATCAACGACCAGCAAAACCAGCGCATGCTCGAAGCCACACGGCTCTCGGCAAAGCTAGATTACGCCGCGCTTGCAGCGGGAAAAATCCACATTTCGTCTGTTCAGCTGTTCGGATTAAAGGCCAACCTTTATAAGAAGTCGGCGCAAAGCCAACCCAATTTCCAATTCGCCATCGACTCATTGGCATCCAAAGACACCACTTCTAACACGCCCCTCGACCTCCGTATCAACACGCTTATCATCCGAAGGGGCAGTGTTAGCTACAATCAGCTCGACAAACCCAAGACCAACACGTTCTCTCCCAACCACATTTCAGCAACCGACATCAGCGCACACATTGCGCTCAACGCCCTTACCAACGACAGTGTGAACCTCAATATTAAGGACTTGTCGTTCAAAGAGCAGTCGGGTCTGCACGTTAAAGCCCTTACAGGCGAGCTTACGGCCAACAGGCAACGAGCAAGTCTGCTGCATTTAACCTGCGTTTTGCCCTCAACCAGCATCAGTTTCGGGCAAATCACGGCCACATACACCTTCAACGGCACCGAATTTCAGTCGCCTTCTTTCCAGTTCAGTGGCAGTTTGCAAAGGTCAAAACTCACCTTGGCCGACCTGGCTTGTCTCTTACCCGAACTGAAAACCTCTACTAAGCCCTTCTTTCTGCAAGCCAACATGTCGGGCACAAGCACTTCCCTGCGTGTGAAAACGCTCGAAATATCGTCGCGCGCGAACAATTTTTCGCTCCAAGCCAACGGTTCTATCAGCAATTGGACATCCAAATTACGCTGGGCCACCAACATCAGGCTACTTCGCGTGAGTGCCGAGGGCGTGCAATTTCTTTCCGACAACTTCGCCAACCACTTCAAAGTGCCTGCCGTTATCGGCCGTTTGGGCAACATCGACTATATTGGCGAGGCTGGCGGCTATGGACAAGACGTGGCTACCAAGGGCATCATACGCACCGATGCAGGCACCGCAACCGTGGCTTTTGGCCGGCATAACAACAATTTTTCGGGCAGAGTGGAAACCAACGCCCTAGATCTCGGCAAGATTTTGGCCGACAAACGCTTTGGAAACATATCTACCCAAATAGACGTCGACGGCAAACTGCCCACTCGGGGCTCGGTGTATGTAAAGGCAAAAGGCGATGTTAAGGAGTTTTTCTACAACGCATACAGCTACAAGAACATCGCCGTAGACGGCGAATGGAACAACGGAACCTTCGACGGAAAGCTAAATATCAAAGACCCCAACGTTAATTTCAACCTGCAAGGACAGTTCAACCTGACATCGAAACAGCCCTTTGCCAAGCTAAAAGCCGAAGTAACAAACTTCAATCCCGCTGCCCTAAGCCTCACAAAGAAATGGTCCAACACGCAATTTAGCTTTGCCGTAATGGCCGACATCAAGGGAAACTCGCTCAATACGGCCAACGGAAGGGTACAGCTAGACCGCTTTGCGATGGTTTCAGATACGAAAAGCTATAAGCTTAACGCCATATCCGTGGACGTAAGCAACAACAACCAACTGCATTCGCTAGCGGTGAACAGCGATTTTGGCAACATTCTGCTAACGGGCAAGTACAATTACAACACGCTGGCACAAAGTCTAACCAACCTAATCGGCAGCAAAGTGCCCACCATGCCCGGCCTTCCCAAGGTTACAAACGCGCAAACCAACAACTTCACCATCAGCGCCAACGTAGACAACACCGACTGGCTGCAACACATTTTCAATGTTCCGCTGAGCATCAAGCAGCCCGTTAACTTCGCCGCAAGCATGAACGATGCGCAAAAAACGCTCAACATCAGCCTTAAAGCGCCCTGTTTCACCTACGACGGGCACCACATCGACGGCGGCGAAATGACAGTAAGCACGCTGAACGACACGTTAAGACTTGCTGCAAAGGCCACAAGCGTGGCCGAAAACGGCAAAAAGATATGGTGCAGCGTGCAAGCTAAGGCGGCCGACAACAAGATTTCGTCTACCGTTTCGTTCGACAACCTACGCAAACCCTTATTAAAAGGCGAACTGAAATGGCAAACCACATTCTTTAAAAACGATGCCGGCGAAGCTACTGCCCAAGCAACGTTCCAACAATCGGGCATAACGGTGGGCGATGCCATTTGGGAAGTGAAACCTTCGCAGGTAACATATAGCAAAAATCGCGTGCAGTTCGACAAGTTCGCCGTTGCGCGCGGCAAGCAACTTATTGCCATAGACGGAGCGGCCACCAACAATGCGCACGACTCATTGATGGTAGACCTTAAAGATGTAGACGTTAGCTACATTCTCAACCTTGTTAATTTCCATGCCGTAGAGTTTGGTGGACGCGCCACAGGTACGGCCATTGTGAAGACACCTTTCACCAATCCCGATGCCTATGCCAACCTGCGGGTGAACGATTTCACTTTCGAAGAGGGCGACATGGGCACGCTGGTTGTTGGGGTTAAGTTCAACAACGAGAAAGGAAACGTGGAAATAGATGCCATTGCCAGCGACGGACTGAAC
>ERZ773059.81-NODE-81-length-47823-cov-16.626235_pt1 | contig 47823 bp, 37 predicted proteins | sample MGYA00580514_ERZ773059 | MGnify/ENA primary metagenome ERZ773059 (study PRJEB29015, sample SAMEA2737981) | human oral metagenome | biome: human oral; feature: human-associated habitat; material: dental | place: China | collected 2056 ...
TAAAATAATAGGTAAGCGGTCTAATGACCGATTGGGGTTTAAGTTGATGAGTTGATAAGCTTATGAGTTGATGAGTTTGTAAGCTTGTAAGTTGGTGAGTTGATGTATTAGGGAGTTGTTGGGTTTTCGTGAGATGATAAGCCAGTGAGTGGATAGGCCGTAAGTTTTGAGTTCAATTTAAGTTTATGGATTGGCAGATTCTTGATTTGTTGAACCTGACTTGATGAAACAAAAACATATCAACATCATTACTATTTGGATATAATTGACTATCTTTGCATTTGAAAAATCTGCAAAATTTCAAAGGTCGTATGAGCAAGGAGAGCTACATTGAAGAGAGTAAAACTTTAAAATCGAGAATTAAAGCATTGCCTGTCGATAGCGTGCTGTTCCGTTCTGACTACCCAGAGTCTCATTCTGAGTTTGTAGGAAGCACGTTGGCAGAACTGACTGAAAGCGGAGTACTATTCAAAATGGCACAAGGCATCTATGTAAAGCCCAGAAAGAGCAGGTTTGGTTTGGTACTTCCATCTATTGAGAAAATTGTTCAGGCTATTGCCATGCGAGACAATGCAGAGGTGCTACCAACAGGAACTACCGCTTTAAATGCGTTGGGGCTTTCTACTCAGGTTCCAATGAATTATTCTTATCTAACATCAGGAAGTGAAAGAACGATTAAACTAGCCAATCGCCAAGTAGTGCTAAAACGTGGCGTGCCAAAGAATTTCTGCTACAAGACACGGCTGATTGCCTTATTAACACAGGCACTTCGAGCCTTAAAGCAAGAAAACATAGGAGATTCTGAAATACAAATCATCCGTGAACTCATTGCCAAAGAAACTGATAAGGAGAGTTTGGCCAAAGATGTAGATGCAATGCCAGGCTGGATGAAGAGAATTATTAAACCAATGCTTAACAATTAAACAAATAAAATACCATGAAAGAGTTGCAGAAACGTGTGCGTGCCCTATCCGATTAAAAGCGTTCATGCCTTAACGGAACAAGTTGCAGGCTCTAACCATCTATGAATTACCCTCCTTCTTCTTAAAGTTAAGCTGGTAGCTAAACGACAGTAGCACGTAGCTTTTAATTACGGGACGATAGCTTTCGTTAAATCCTGTGGCCGATGCTGTGCGTTCGAGACTTTGCCGACGATTAAGAATGTCGTTCCAACTAAGGGTTAAGGTGGCCTGCTTACTACGAAGGAAACTCCAAGCCAACGACATGTTCCACAGCCATTGGTCGGCATCGCTGCTGGTCATCGTGCCCCGATGCAGGTAACAAGAGGCATCGGTAGATAGTTCTAGGTCGAAAGGCAAGTCGGCCATAGCGTTAACGCTAAGCGAGAAATCATGGTTTTTGGTGCGCGTTTGCGTCTGAATGTTGTGCGAAAAGCGTGGCTGCCAGTGTGCGCTAAACGTTATGTCGCCCCATTTTGGCACAAATCCACATAGCAAGAGTACCTCTCCTTCACGCATTTTGGTGATGCTTTTCGTCACGTCGGCCTCGCTTTCATCTCCGTTGAGCGACACTTCGCGCCGCAAGCCCAATGCCATGTTAAGCCCCAAATTCCATAAACCCAGCTGTTTGTTCCACCCCAAGTTGGCGTTAAAGCTGTTGTTGCCGTTGATGTTTACTTGCCGATAGTGGCGCGCACCCGACTGGCGGTCGAGCCGCATCTCTTCGGTAAAGTCGTTAAGCGTGTTTTGGAAGTTGGCACTTAGCGAAAGTCCCCATCGTTCGTGTTCCCATTCTAGGTCGAACATGCTGTTGAACGCGGGTTTAAGGTTGGGGTTTCCTTCGCGAATAGCCAAGGGGTCGGTGGTGTTTCTGAAAGCGAGCAACATCTCTGCACTGGGTTGCGAGGTGTAGCCCGAATATTCCAGGCGCACACTCATGCCCTTTCCACGCCACCGCACATGCGCCATCGGCTTGAAGTCGGCGTGTCGTAAGGTGGTATCGCGCTCTTCGCCGTGGTATCGTTGATGAAACCGCTTGCGCTGTGGCAGCAAAGTAAGGCCACCATTGGCACTAAGATGCTCGCTATCGTAGTTGAATGTCAGTCGAAACTCTTGCCCAAGAGACGTCAGTTTGCTTTCGTTACTAAGGCTATCTACCCATTGTCCGCTGTTCCTAGCCTTGTCGTAAGTGTCTTGCTTACGGTAATTCTTGGCCGCAACAATGCCCCAACCCGCCTGCAAGCGCACCTTTTTGCCCAACGGCTGGGTAAGCAGTGCGGTAAAGGATGTTTGCCTTGACTGCGTGGGCGATAGCTGTTGCAACTCTCTAAGTTGCAAAGAGTCGGTTCCCAGCTTGTTTTTCAATTGCCGATAATGCGTTCTGCTGTGCGAATTGCTGGTGCTTTGGGCATTGTTGGCGTCCATTCGGCCCACAATACTCAATGCCGTACCCCCTTCGGCAAACGCATGAGTGAAGTCGGCCGAGGCACTAAAGCTGTTGGAATGGCCGCGCGAAAAACTCTCTTCGTTACCCAACGTTATGGTATCTATGCGCGCCCGCTTGTCGAACAGCTGCGTTTCTTGCGCACTTTGGCTCTTGTTGCCGTACAGACTGGCAGAAAAATTCACGTTGAGTTGGCTGCGCTTAGACATTTCGTAAGTGGAAAAGAACCACAGCGAGCCACTGGTGTTGCGCCCCTTCGTGCTACTTGTCGAGGCATCGGCTCGTGTTCCTGTGGTGAGATATTCCTCGCTGTAACTGGAACCAAGCATTTCGTGGTGGAAATCGTAAAGCGATGCACTGGCGTTAAGCTTTAATTGCTTGCCAAAATGCTTGTTTCCGTCTATGGATGCCGAGTTGGTGTAATTGCCGTTGCCAGCAGTGGTGTTCTCCAAGTTGCTGCTTGCCAAGCCAAATGACAAGCTTTCGCCATTAGACCGCAACCAATTAAGCAGCGCGCTGTCGTTGCGTCGCCCCTGCGTGCCATGTTCGGCCTTAACGTTTGTGGTAAGGGCACCGTTAAATTCGTCCTTAGTCTGAATGTCGAGCGTTAGCTCTTGCAATCCGTCGGTAATGCCCGTGGCCTTTTCGAGGGTAGAAAGCAAGTCGTATATTTTAAGTTGCGACACCGCCTCGGCAGGCAAGGCGGCCAAGGCTCGTGCGATGTTGTTACCCATGAAGGTAGAGCCGTTGAGGTTAATCTTAACAAGTGGCTTGCCATTATAGGTTAGTCGGCCTGTCACTCGGTCGTAGCGCATGCCCGGAACCTTGCGTAACAGATACTCCAAGCTACCGCCTCGCTTGGTGTGTAGCCCGCCCACGTTGATAAGCGTGGTGTCGTTGCGCATCTGAATAAGCTTTCGGCGAGCCACCACAACCACCTCGCCAAGGTCTTTTCCTTGGCGTAACGTGTCGGGGTCGCTTACCAAATGGCGCGGTTCCGACGATGTGGCGGCGCGTGTTGGCAAAGAGAAAACGGCCAATAAGCCAACCGCTATATATATAAGGAGTAGCCTTATGCGCATCTAACTATTTTTTGTTTTCGGCCATGAGGCCTGCTAGCAAGCCAAATGCAAAGGTAGTCTACACTTTCGGGCTGTGCAACAAAAAGGCTTATTATTTTACATCAGCACCGCCATTAAGCCTTGTTTTAATGCAACTAGCCAACTTACAACACCAGCACAACCACCGCTGCGAGCCGCACAACAAGCAAGACAAACACGAAAGCAGCATTAAAAACTCCACCTTGGTAGGCGAATAATGAATGCGGCGTTATCGAAATTCGATTAAAAGCCGTACCTTTGTGCCGTAATTGAACAAGAATTTATTGTGGGAGAAAACAGTTTCGAGCTATTAGATAAGATTAGGTACCCAGAGGACTTGCGCAAACTAGATGTTGAACAGCTGCCTCAACTGTGCCAAGAGCTACGCCAAGAGATTATAGAAGAGGTGTCGGTGAACCCCGGACACTTTGCTTCGAGTCTGGGCGTAGTAGAGCTTACCGTTGCTCTGCACTACGTTTACGACACGCCCGAAGACCGAATTGTATGGGACGTAGGCCATCAGGCATACGGCCACAAACTGCTAACGGGCAGGCGCGAGCAGTTTTTCACCAATCGTAAGCTGGGCGGCATTCGCCCTTTTCCCACACCAATGGAAAGCCCTTACGACACGTTTACCTGCGGACATGCCTCAAACTCTATCTCGGCTGCATTGGGAATGGCCGTGGCTGCCAAGCTAGGCGGCGACCAACAACGCCACGTTGTGGCCGTTATTGGCGACGGAGCGATGAGTGGCGGATTGGCTTTCGAAGGCATTAACAACGTGTCGTCTACGGACAACGACTTGCTCATCGTGCTCAACGACAACGACATGAGCATCGACCGAGCCGTTGGAGGCATGGAGAAATACCTGCTGAACATCGACACCAACGAAACATACAACCGCCTACGCTTTAAGGCTGCACAATGGTTGCACGCCAAAGGCTGGCTGGACGACGACCGCAAGAAGGGCATTCTGCGACTGAACAACGCCTTGAAGTCGGCTTTGAGCCACCAACAGAACATCTTTGAGGGCATGAACATACGCTACTTCGGCCCATTCGACGGCCACGACGTGAAAGAAGTGGTGCGAAAGCTACGCCAACTCAAACAGATGCGCGGGCCAAAGCTACTCCATCTGCACACCACCAAAGGCAAAGGCTACAAGCCAGCCGAAGAATCGGCCACCATTTGGCATGCCCCAGGCAAGTTCGACCCAGCAACGGGCGAACGACTTGTATGTAACAACACGGGCGAACCGCCCCGCTACCAAGACGTTTTCGGCGAAACACTGGTTGAATTGGCACAAGCCAACCCCAAGATAGTGGGCGTTACGCCAGCCATGCCCACAGGATGTTCGCTAAACATCATGATGAAGGCCATGCCCAACCGTGCTTTCGACGTGGGCATTGCCGAAGGACACGCCGTAACTTTCTCTGCCGGCATGGCCAAAGATGGGCTTATGCCATTCTGCAACATATACAGTTCGTTCTCGCAACGCGCCTACGACAACATCATTCACGATGCGGCGTTGCTCAATCTGCCGCTGGTGCTGTGCCTAGACCGCGCAGGACTGGTTGGCGAAGACGGCCCAACGCACCACGGAGTGTTTGACATTGCCGCGCTGCGTGCCGTTCCCAACCTGACGATAGCCTCGCCAATGGACGAACACGAACTGCGCAACCTGATGTACACGGCCCAATTACCGAACAAGGGAACGTTCGTTATACGTTATCCGCGCGGCAATGGCGTATGCCCCGACTGGCGTTCGCCCTTCGAAGAGATAACCGTTGGCACGGGCCGATGCCTTAGAGCGGGTACGGATGTGGCCGTAATAACGCTCGGTCCGATAGGGAACGATGTGGCTAAACTGCTCGACGAGATGCGGGGAACAAAGCAAGTGGCCCACTACGACCTGCGCTTTGTAAAACCACTGGATGAAAACTTGCTGCAAGATATTGGGCGCAAGTTCAACAAGATTATAACCATTGAAGACGGCGTACGCACTGGCGGCATGGGTTCGGCCGTGCTGGAATGGATGTCCGACCACGGTTTCCGCCCCCAAATAGTGCGCATGGGCTTGCCCGATGCCTTCATAGAGCATGGCTCGGTGGCAGAACTACGCCAACTCGTAGGCCTTGATGCCGACTCAATAAGAAAGGAGATAGAAGCATGAAAATCGTTATAGCAGGTGCTTGCGACATAGGAATTTATCTGGCCACGCTACTATCGCACAGCCACGAGAACATTACGCTCATCGACGAAGACGAAGAACGACTAGGCAGGATGGACGCCGAGGCCGACCTGATGATGCTGCAAGCATCGCCCAGTAGCATAAAAACTCTTAAAGAGGCGAACGCTGGCGATGCAGACTTGTTTATCGCCGTAACCACCGACCAACACTTGAACCTCAATATCTGCATGATTGCTAAGGCACTGGGGGCCAAAAAGACGGTGGCCAAGATAGACGATGTGGAACTGACTGAACCAGGAGTGGCCGAGCTTTTCGAGCGTTTGGGCGTTAGTTCGCTCATCGTTCCTGAAACACTGGCGGCCACCGACATCATCAACGGACTGAAAATGTCGTGGGTGCGCCAACGTTGGGACGTGCACAATGGCGCACTTGTGATGCTGGGCATCAAGTTGCGCGAGGGCTGCGAGATTCTTAACCAACCCCTAAAACAACTCTGTGGCCCCGACGACCCTTACCACGTGGTGGCCATTAAGCGCGGTTACGAAACCATCATACCAGGCGGTAACGACGAATTGAAACTATACGATCTGGCCTACTTCATGACAACGCGCCAATATATTCCCTATATTCGCAAGATTGTAGGCAAAGAACACTACGTAGACGTTAAGAACGTGTTCTTCATGGGCGGAGGAAACACCTGCGTGATGGCGGTGAAAAACATCCCCAGCTACATGGAAGCCAAGATAATAGAGAAAGACGAACAGCGCTGTGAGGAGCTGAACGACCTGCTTGAAGAAGACAAGGCACTGGTGATACACGGCGACGGACGCGACATACAGCTGCTTAACGAAGAGGGCATTATGAACACCCAAGCCTTCGTGGCACTAACAAGCAACACCGAAACCAACATCCTGGCATGCCTTACGGCCAAACGACTGGGCGTGCGCAAAACCGTTGCTATGGTAGAAAACATGGACTATGTGAGCATGGCCGACAGTCTTGACATCGGTACCATCGTGAACAAGAAAGACATTGCAGCAAGCCACATCTACCAAATGATGCTCGATGCCGACGTAAGCAACGTTCGTTTTCTCACGATGGCCAATGCCGACGTGGCCGAATTTACCGCCCAACAGGGGTCGAAAGTAACAAAAAAGCGCGTGTTCGAGTTGGGGTTGCCAAGGGGAGTAACCATTGGCGGATTGGTTCGCAAAGGCGTTGGCATCCTCGTTTCGGGTGGCACACAGATTGAGGCAGGCGACAGTGTAATGGTGTTTTGCCACAACACCAACATGCAACAGCTTGGTAAGTTCTTTAATTAGCCATCGGGACACGAACCTTATGTTCGGGAAATGAAGATAAGCGGAACCCTTGATGTTCCATATCTTCGCAACCTTCCCAGCCGATTAAATATCCAAGCTTGCATTCTCGTCAACTTTCAAACTTGTTAACTCACGAGCTGGTGAACTAGCAAACTTTTGAAGTTGCAACCTCGTAAACATGTCAACTTGTGAACTTGTCAACTGAATGATTAACTATCGCACCATATATAAAATTATCGGCTCGTTGCTTTTCATCGAAGCAGCACTGATGTTGTCGTGCTTGGCAATGGCCATTTATTATGCGGAAGACGACGTAATGGCCTTCCTCGTGTCTATCATCGCCACCTTATTCTTTGGTTTCGTGTTCCGTTTTATGGGCCGCAACTCCAACAACACGATGGGTCGTCGCGACGCTTGCTTGGTGGTGAGCCTCTCGTGGGCCATCTTCAGCGCCATCGGCACCATGCCTTTCATGATAGGCGGCTACCTACACAGTTTCACCGATGCCTATTTCGAAACCATGTCGGGTTTCACAACCACAGGCGCAACCATCATCGACGATGTCGAGGCCCTACCGCACGGCATCATATTTTGGCGCTCGCTAACACAATGGATTGGCGGATTGGGCATCGTGTTCTTTACCATCGCCCTGCTGCCATCGCTCGTTGGCGGTTCGGTAAAGGTTTTTTCGGCCGAAGCCACTGGCCCGATAAAAAGCAAACTACACCCCAAACTAAGCACAAGCGCCAAGGCCATCTGGGCTGTTTACCTCACCATTTCCATCGCTTGCACCCTTTGTTACAAGTTCTTGGGCATGGGCTGGTTCGACAGTGTGAACTATTCAATGACCTCTTTGGCCACGGGAGGGTTCTCAACCCACAATTCCAGCGTAGAGTTTTTCCACTCGCCTGCCATCGAATACGCCGTAACCTTCTTCTGTTTCATTTCAGGTGTGAACTTCACCCTACTCTATTTCACGGCCACGAAGTTAAAGATACGCCAGCTTTTCCGCAATTCCGAGTTCAAACTCTACCTTTGGTTGGTACTGGGTTTCACGGCTTTCATCATGGTTGAACTAATCATGCGCAACCACTACGAGTTGGAAAAAGCCTTCCGCGTGGCCATCTTCCAAGTGGTATCGTTCATCACCACCACAGGCCTTTTCAGCGACGATGCCGCCCGTTGGCCACACGTAACATGGGTGGTATTGGCATTCTGCATGTTCATCGGAGCCTGTTCGGGAAGTACTAGCGGCGGTTTCAAGTGCATTCGCGGCGTGATGTTGCTCAAAATAATACGCAACGAGTTCAAGCAACTGCTACACCCCAACGCCGTTTTGCCGTTGAAGATAGACGGCGTTAACGTCTCAACCCAAAAGCGCGTAACGTTATTGGCCTTCCTCACCGTAACATTGGTGATGTGTTTGTTCTGTGCTTTCTCCATGATTGCAGCCGGAATAGACAACACCAACGCCATAACCATCACGCTAAGTGCGCTAAGCAACGTTGGACCAACGTTGGGAATAGAGATTGGCCCAACCATGTCGTGGGCACAACTGCCCGACTTTGCCAAGTGGCTGTGCTCAGTACTGATGCTCATGGGACGCTTGGAGATATTCACCGTATTGGTTATCTTCACCCCCGCATTTTGGAACGACAGATAGTTTTGAGGAGTTAAGCAGTTATGAAGTTAAGGAGTTAAGGAGTTACGAAGTTAAGGAGTTAAGCCAATACTCCCGCCGCTGATGTGCCAACACAACATGAAGAATGAAAATTGTTTATGGCTACTCTTAACAACATAAAGCCACATCTGGCCCTAAACTAAGGATATGGCATGGACTTAACTCCATAACTCATCGACTTACAAAACGCTATAACTCACAAATTCAAACATAAACTCACAGAAATAAAGGGCAAAGGATACAAAGGAGAAAGGAACAAAGGAGACAATAACAAAGGAGAAAGAAACAAAGGTACTGGCTTAACTCCATAAATAACAAAGGAGAAAGAAACAAAGGTACTGGCTTAACTCCATAAATAACAAAGGAGAAAGAAACAAAGGCACTGGCTTAACTCCATAAATAACAAAGGGGAAAGAAACAAAGGCTCTGGCTTAACTCCATAAATAACAAAGGAGAAAGAAACAAAGGTACTGGCTTAACTCCTTAACTCCATAACTCCTTAACTCCTCTACTTCTAAGTCTCATAAACTAAAAAAACTCATAAACTCACATGCAACCATTAAAGTTTAAACCACTTTTAAAGCAAACCATTTGGGGCGGAAACAAAATCGTTCCATTCAAACATCTCGACTCAAACCTGCAAAACGTGGGCGAAAGTTGGGAAATATCTGGCGTGCCAGGCGACGAAACCATCGTGGCCAATGGCGAGTATGCAGGCAAAAGCCTTAACGACGTGTTGAAAGAACTGCAAGGAAAGTTGGTGGGCGAAAAGAACTATGCACGCTTTGGCAACGAGTTCCCACTGCTCATCAAGTTCATCGACGCCAACGACGACCTCTCTATTCAGGTGCACCCCACCGACGAATTAGCACAGAAACGCGGTAAGAGTCGTGGAAAAACAGAGATGTGGTACGTGATGGAGTCAGACCCCAAGGCCTATCTCAACTGTGGAATGAAAACCGCCATCACACCTCAACAATATAAGGAGATGGTGGCCAACAACACCATCTGCGATGCCATCAGCAACTATAACGTAAAGCGCGGCGACAGTTTCTTCATCCCCGCAGGTCGTATTCACAGCATCGGCAAGGGCTGTTTCATCCTCGAAATACAGCAAACATCCGACGTAACCTACCGCATCTACGACTTCAACCGCAAGGATAAGGACGGGAACACGCGCGAATTGCACACCGAAGAGGCCGCCGAATGTATCAACTACACGGTGGAAGAGAACTATCGCACCAACTATGTACCTGCAAAGAACGTGGGCGTGAACCTCGCCACCTGTCCTTTCTTCACCACCAACCTCTACGATTTGGACCAACCGATGACTATCGACCTATCGCAACTCGACAGTTTCGTTATCCTTATCTGCACTGGCGGTAAAGGAACAGTTACCGACAACGAGGGCAACACCGTGGAAATGCAGACGGGTGACTCGATTCTTGTTCCAGCTACCACACAAAACGTGAAGGTGGAAGGCGTTATCGAGTTGGTACAAACCTACGTTTAAGGCAATCTCTAGCATTATCGTCTTGCCCCTTTCTGCACCTTTACATTTCATGTTTTGGTGCAAGCTGCTACACGACCGCTTTTTCCAGCTACGCTCGAAAAAGCGGTCGCGATACCACTCAGCGGCAAGACTATTATCAGCGTTCTATTTCTTATTGACATAATAGTTTTAGTTTTAATGTAAGCTTGTATAGTAAATAAAGTATTGGGACAGATGAAATTTAGCTTTGTCTTCGTTGTCTTAATTTGGCTTACTTTTAATGTTATGCCCAAAACGAAATTGTATTGGCTATAATATCATGAAGCAAAGGATACGTGTTTACTTAAATCCACTTTCCACAATGATGCCAGAATTATTATAAAAAAGCGCAATCATTCCTATCAACATTCAGGGACTAAACAAATTTATCAAGTATCAGGAATGTACACTCTAAGATACTTGCCCGTATAACAGTAATACCTATGCTTAACGATTACCGTGTTATATACATGTCTTTTATCCCCACCTTCCTTATCTATTACTACTTTCTTTCCAACATATATTTCTCTCCTTTTGATTATATAAACATAATCTCTCATCAAACTATCCTTTTCCACTTCTGAAGACGTAAACAACAAAAGACCCTCACTTTTATAAATTCCTACATTTTGGAGCGTTCCCTTTCTATACTCTTCATACAAGAAAGGCATGTAATACTTCCCTCTCCACTTCATTCTCTCGTCAGAGTAATGATAATCAGAAGAAACAAGCCTATAACTTATCACTCGAAAATTCTCATGTCTTTTCATAGTAGAGCCTTTCATACAAATAAGACACATCAAGAGCACAAAATAATATAAGTTCATATACTAAAAGATTACTATTATTACCTATCTAAAACCATCGCTATTACCATCATACTCCAACATTCTTTCAAAAATCATTCGCAAGTCTTCAATAAACTTCAACCCCAATTGTTGGTCACATTTTAATAATTCAGGGAAAATATGATATTCATTTTTCCCTTGTTTTAAAATTCTTATCACATATTCATTCTTTGTTACACATCCACAGCACCTCCCATCAGGATTCTCTAATCCGCTCAGGTTCTTCACTGTTAGGTAATGTAGCAAGTTTCGTGTCGATTTGTCATTAACTTTCCTTCTTTTTTTATACGTTAAATCATCACCAGCCATTAACAAACTATCATTAGCATAATAATAAACACTATCATGTTGCAACGATAAGGCTGTAATCGAACTATAACTAAGCTCGCCATACGTAATTCTATAAACATAGATGCTTGTATTCGCATCTATAACCCAATTTCTTCTTACATATTGATGATAGCAAGAGGTTAGAAGTAGCCCCATAGCCAACATGGTAAAACAGAATATTTTGTTAATCATTATATTATATTTCCTTCTTCTCCTTTTGAACTCGCTGTTTCATTGGGCGTAATCGTCGGCCTTATCGTATTGCAAACCTAGATTAGCACTGCCCGCAGGTACGAATATTGGACAAAATTACATAAAAAATCGCGATTGATAAGCCTATGCAGGTAAAATTTTATCGGTTTTATAGAGAATAGGTACAACAAAATTTGAACCCCTTACCCATCCATCAGCAACAAAAGGCGATTATGTTTTAAACTACATCTACTGAAAAGACATTGAGTGATTGCTTTATAAACCCAAGACATGATTTAACTTATCTACTCGTAAACTGGTGTTCTGTTAACTCGTCAACTGGTGTTCTTGTTAACTCACCAACTCGTAAACTTGTTAACCCATCAACTTGTCAACTGCCCATCTAACCTCCTTATCACCTTGTCCGCCCACCAGCTTTTGTCTTTTTTTCAGTAAGAATTTTAACATTATGAGTGCCCTTGTAATCCACCAAACGACCACCCGACCGCAAAAAATCGATTCTTGCGAAGGTTTGTTCTGATGCAAAAAGGGGTTAGTGGTAAATGTAAGCAAAATGAATACACATTGCATAAAACTGCAATTGGCGCCAGGTTTTGGGCTGTTTGTTGCTAAATAAAGTGCATTTTGGTGCTAAACGCTGTGCATTTTGGTGCTAAACGCAGTGTATTTTGGTGCAAAACGCAGTGCGTTTTGGTGCTAAACGCAAGGTATTTTGGTGCTAAATGCAAGGCAAAATGCTGCTAAATGCAAGACGAAAAGCATAAATATTCACTGCAATATTACATTCAAAACCGCTTTGAACCACTAAAACATGGCTCAAAAGGGGCAAAACAGCCATTAAAAAGTGGGGTTTTAGGGGCTAAAAGTAGGTAATTGGGGTTGAAAAAATTACGTGTTGATAAGCAACTAGAAAGGCAAAATGGTGCAAAGTGCAGGTTGTTTCCTTAAAAACAGACAAAAAGAGCGGTGCGTAAGACAGAGAAAAGTAGGTATTTTCCTACTTTTCAACCACTATTTCCTCTAGAATGGAGAGTCAAGCAGAGGTCGTTTTGTAAAATATAAAGACACAAATTAACATCACATTAAGTAACCTTGCTGTTGCTTATACACTTCAATCCAAAAACAAAGTCCCTATTTCAAACACCCAAAATACGAGTTATGCAAAAGAAACATAATGGTTTTGCACTCGTTTGTTGTCTCTTCGCCCGAACCCATTTACGCTATACTCCCCACCTCTGTATACTATACGCCCCACCCATTTATACCATACGCCCTACTCCTTTATACCAGACGCCCCACCCATTTATACCATACGCCCTACTCCTTTATACCACACGCCCCACCCATTTATACCACACGCCCCACCCATTTATACCACACGCCCTACCCATTTATACCACACGCCCTACTCCTTTATACCACACGCCCCACCCATTTATACGATATACCCTACCCATTTATACCATACGCCCCACCAATTTATACCATACACCCCACCCTCTTTATACTAAAAAAATAATAAACAAGGCGGCAAAGGCGCGATAAGAACAATTATTTTTGTAACTTTGTAGTTTGTGAAATGAAGGTTGGCAAGGGATGCCGATACCGCGTTGTTGCGCAAACAACGCCCTTGTGCTAATGGGGCGGAGCGGCAAACAGGCATCCACACAAACGCCAAAACCTCAACAAAAGCACCTACCCCACAATGGACAGAACATTCCACCAACGCCTTTCGCCCGCATCAGTCTGCGGTATACTTGCCTTTGCACTGCTTGCGCTATACATGTTTTGGACGAAAAGCGCCCTGGCTGGATGTTTGTTGGCCGCCGTGGTGGTGCTAATGATAGAACGAGTTGTGCACACCACGTACGTGTTTCGCCGTAACGACGAAGAAGAAGATATGCTGTATATCGACAACGGACGTTTCTCAAAAACAAGGCGGATACGCGTTAACGACATCGTTTCGTGCCGCAAGATGTCTACAGGATTCGGCCTTTCGCGATACGTACTGCTGCAATGCGGGCACAAACAACTAGTGAGCGTGCAACCAGATAACGCCGATGCCTTTATCGAGGAGATAAGGAAACGGCAAGCAACACCCGAATGATGAAATTAAAAAGCAAATACGCCCTCGTAGTTCTGTTGGCTTGGCTGATGGCCTTGCCAATGATGGGGCAAGTGGAAAAAGACGTTACTGACGACGATGACGAAACCGTGGCAGCGGCCGACACGCTGGCTACCGACTCGCTTTCGGCCGACACGCTGGCCACAGACAGTCTGTTGCCTTGGCCACAATCGGTGAGAGCACGCATAGACAGGCTGCTACAAGCCGACATGCTGCGCACTTCGCAACTGGGATTGATGGTTTACGACCTCGATGCCGACTCGGCCATATACTGCTTTAACGAACGCCAAACCATGCGCCCCGCATCTACCATGAAAGTGATAACGGCCATTACAGCCCTCGACAAGCTGGGCGGCTCGCACCAGTTTAAAACAGAGCTGTGCTATACAGGCACTATCGAAAACCGAACACTTACGGGCAACGTGTATTGCGTTGGCGGTATGGACCCCCGTTTCAACACAGACGACATGCACGCCTTTGTTGAAAGCCTGCAAAAGATGGGGGTAGACACCATTCGCGGCACACTCTACGCCGACAAGTCGATGAAAACAACCGACCTTTTGGGCAAGGGTTGGTGCTGGGACGACGACAATCCGGTGCTCTCGGCATTGGTATACGCGCGCAAAGACGTGTTTATGGACCGCTTTATGCAAGAACTACGCAAGGCAGGCATCGTGCTAGACGCCTTCACCGCCACAGGTCAACGTCCGCAAGACGCCACTTGCATCTGCACGCGCTTTCACACAATGGACCAAGTGCTGATGCGTATGATGAAAGATAGCGACAACCTTTATGCCGAAGCCATGTTCTTCCAAATTGCCGCAGCAACGGGAAACAAGCCCGCCACGGCCAAAAACGCGGCACAAGTGGTAAAGAGGCTCATTGCCAAGCTAGGCCTTAACGCCGCTGACTACAAGGTGGCAGATGGGTCGGGACTATCGCTATACAACTATGTTTCGGCCGAATTGGAGGTGGCCATGTTGCGCTATGCCGCTCGCAATGCCAACATTTACCTGCACCTCTCGCCCTCGTTGCCCATCGCCGGCATAGACGGCACGCTGAAATCGCGCATGAAAGGGGTGTTTACCCGTGGCAACGTGTGTGCCAAGACGGGCAGCGTTACGGGCGTGTTCTCGCTGGCAGGCTATTGCACAGCCGCCAACGGACATCGCCTTTGCTTTGCCATCATCAACCAAGGCGTGATGCGCGGCCGCAACGCACGTGCATTTCAAGACAAGGTTTGCACGGCCCTATGCCAACCCTAGCCCCAAACAACACTGATAACCATGTTTTTAAAACCAACATATCAATGGAAACAATAAAAGATTACGTAGAACAAATTATCCGCTTAACAGGCGTATCGGGCAACACCGTGCCCATTGTGCGCCACGTTTTGTTGGTGCTGGTCACCATATTGCTGGCTTGGGCGGCAGGCGCGCTTTGCCGTAAGATACTTATTCCCGTGGTGCACCGCATCACCAGCAAGACGAAAAGCAATTGGGACGACATCCTTTTTAACGACAATGTGCTGAAAACGGCAAGCCGAATTATGCCTGCCATCGTGGTTTCGTGGCTCTTGCCCTTGGTTTTCTTCCAATATGCCTTGGTGCATACCGCCTTAGAGAAACTCACGGCCATATATATTGTGGTGATGTCGGTAAGGCTTTTCATCGCCTTCATCAACTCGCTCAACCAGCTTAAACTATCTTCCAGTCCGGCCGTTCGCCAATATATCCGCACATTTTGCGGTGTATTGAAAGTTATTGTTATCTTTATCGCCGTGATTGTGGTGGTTGCTATCCTCTTCAACAAGAACCCGCTGTCGCTCATTGCTGGTCTTGGAGCAACCTCGGCCATACTGATGCTGGTGTTTAAAGACACCATCGAGGGATTGGTTGCGGGCATAAGGCTTACGAGTAACGACATGGTGAGGAAGGGCGACTGGATAACGGTGCCTTCAACACCTGCCGATGGCGTTGTAGAAGACATCAGCCTGACCACCGTAAAGGTGCGAAACTTCGACAACACCACCGTTACCGTTCCGCCGTTGGCATTGGTTAGCGGTTCGTTCCAAAACTGGCGTAGTATGCAAAAGGGGGCTGGGCGACGCGTTAAACGCCTGCTGTACGTAGATTTCAGAAGTGTTAAGCTGGTAGACGATGCCCTTAAAGACTCGCTGCTTTCGAGCAAGTTGCTCACCGAAGAGCAGATGCAAGGCCAACAAGTAAACATCTCGCTCTTCCGCTTGTTCATCGAACAATATCTTACCAAGCGCCCTGAGGTAAATGAAAAGCAAACGCTGATGGTGAAACAGGTAGAGGCCACACAATGCGGACTGCCCATAGAGTTCTATTTTTTCATTAAGAATGCACCCGACATTGACTACGAACACACGCTGGCCGACATCATGGAGCATATATATGCCTATACGCATGCCTTCGGCCTAACCATCTATCAGCAATATCCCGAACAATAATCGGGGTTGTGAGGTTATGAGGTTGTGAGGTTATGAGGTTGTGAGGCTATGAGTTCATCAGACAATAAGGCGGCGAAGTTGTTGGGGTTATACGTTTGAAAGGCGGTTCGTTCGTTAGCCAACCCTTATACGTAGCTTTAAACCCAACACGCAAAAGCTTGTCAACGCTTAGCTAAAAGCAGCATACTACATAACCAATAAACTGCACAATTCAACACCCCAAGAAGTTTAAATTAAGCAAAATGGTGGTGAAGACAACCCTTCACCACCACCAAATATCAGCATTAAAACTAATATCAACCATAACGCTTATGAAGAAAACACTACTCGCGGCATTGCTATTGCTCGCCGCAAATGCTGCACAAGCACAGAAAACGGAGCAAGAAAAACAACTGCACGAAATGGACAGCACGGCGCGTATGCTCATCGCCGACGGCAAATTCGACAAGGCTGTGGAGGCTTTCACGGACTATACTGCAAAGGTAAAGCACCTTCGTGGTGAGGCCGACACCATCTATATTGATGGGTTGGTGTTCCTTGGAAAGTCTTATTTCAGGGCCAAACGCCTGAGCAAGGCCGTAGAAACGGCCCAGAAGGTGGTAGACCTATACGGCAAACACTTCAACACCAAAGACAAACGGTATGCGTGGTACTTAGACAACCTCTCGCTATACCTATCGTCTAACGGACAACATAAGGAGGCGATGGCCAACAGCAAGAAAGCATTGAAAATATACGAGGGGCTTTATACCAACGATAAAGACATGGCTGTGATACTTATCCACGCTGCCGAGAACTCGTTTTACGCAGGCGAAAAGGCCGATGCCATCAACTTTCAGCTGCGCGCATTGGCCATATACAAAGATCTTTATGGGCAACATGCCGAAGAATATCTCGATGAAGCCGAGTATTTGGTTACCTATTACGAGGGGAATAAACAAGAAGACAAGGCACAAAGCCTAAGCGAAGAGCTGGACAAACTAAAAGAAGAGGCCAAGAAAGGCTATGGCGACTTGCCTGAACTGCCGAAACTTGAAACAGCCGAAGACTGCCGCAAGCATACCAAAGATGTTGAAAGATGCTGCCAATACTACCTATCCCATCGGTTTACTGCCCGCGATATGGAAGATGCAGCTAGGTTTATCATGGCTTGGGCGGTGCCGTCAGACCAAGTTACGATACCAATGGGGAAGAACGAATCCCAACTTCTAGCCAAAAAGGAATCGAACCCTTACTTGTTTAGCTATTATGCAGGCTACATTCTTTATGCCTTAGAGAACAAGGAAACCAAAGAAACAGAAGATGCCTACGAGGCTGCGATGGTGGCAACTCTGAACCATTACATGAACAATAAAGACCTAACGGGGCCTATTCCCGCATTAGAAAAGTACGTAAAGCTGTATAAAAAAGATAAAGACAAGATGTTTGCACTTATACGAAAGAACTTTCCAAAGACCGAGAAAGAGGAAAAGGACAAGGAGAAGTAGCCTTCGTTGCACCTTGCCCTACTCACTTTTGTTTTGCTTAGTCCCCCACATCGTGACCACAACTCATCCCTTTTCCACAGCTCTACTCCACTGGTTTCAACGCCACGGCCGAAGTTTGCCGTGGCGCGAAACCAAGGAACCGTATGCCATTTGGCTTAGTGAGGTGATTTTACAGCAAACGAGAGTGAGCCAAGGCATGGCCTATTGGCAGCGATTTATGCGCAATTACCCCACGGTAAACGCTCTTGCCGCCGCCACCGAAGACGAAGTGTTGCGCCTTTGGCAAGGTTTGGGCTACTATTCGCGCGCTCGCAACCTGCACCAAGCGGCAAAACAAATTGCAGAATTGGGGCATTTCCCCAACACCCACGAGGAAATCTCCAAGCTAAAAGGCGTTGGTCCGTACACGTCGGCAGCCATTTCGTCCATCGCTTTCAACCTTCCAGTGGCGGTAGTAGACGGCAATGTGTATCGTGTTTTGGCGCGTTTCTTCGGCATCGACACGCCCATCAACTCCACCGAAGGCAAAAAACAGTTCGCCACCTTAGCCCAATCGCTTTTGCCCCACCACGCTCCGGCACGCTACAACGAGGCCATCATGGACTTTGGTGCACTGCAATGCTTGCCCGTGAAGGGCGAAACAGGAAAGGTAAACGGCCACACAGTCGTGCCAAACGATACGCCAAGTTTCTGCAACAGCTGTCCGTTAAGTGGTGAATGTGTAGCTTTCGCACAAGGTTTGGTGCGTTTGCTACCCGTAAAAACCAAGTCGCAAGCCCCCAAACAGCGGCGCATGGACTACATATATATAAGGTGTGGGGGCGAAATTGCCATCCGAAAGCGACCAGCGGGCGACATTTGGCAGGGCCTTTGGGAGCCTTTGCTATACGAAGACGTGATACTTTCAGGTGTACAAACACCCAAAACCTACAAGCGCGAGGGCACTAATAACCAGGATAACTTCCCTTCGCAGCAGCTATTAGCGTGTATCGACCGTCTTTTTAAGGGCGAACAAGGCACCGAATCAACAGCCTTACCGCCCAACTCTCACCTGCATTCCACCCTTACACCCACAATCAAGGGGCCATATTCCTTCCGCCACGTACTCACCCACCGTATCATCATGGCGCAATTTGCCGTTGTTGAAACAAGTGTTAGGCCCGATCTGCCGTCCGACTACATTTGGGTGAGCGAACACGAACTGAACAAATACGCCATATCGCGCCTGTTCGAGCTCTTCTTAGAAAGGCTGAACAATGAAACGAAAGATAAGTGAAAAAGGCAAATTAAGGGGAAAAGATGGCTGCGCCCCTTAACTTATAAACCCATTCACTTACGAACTCGTCTATTCGTCAACGGGTCTACTCGCCAACTTGTCCACTCTTTAACTGGTCAACTTGTTTACTCACCACCCCGTCAACTCGCACTGTTAAAACGCAAGAGAGCGGGTGTTTTCTCATTCTTTTTATGTAACTTTGCACGCGTTTCCAATCATAAGGGAACGCGTTTAATAACACCTTACCAATACCAAAAGAGAATTATAGAGTGAAAACAAAAAACAAACAAAATGAATTACAAAACAATGAACCAATACTACGCCACAAATAGGCGCAAGCCTGCCCCTGTTTCGCTGTGCGGACTTAACCACTACCGACAGGCATTTGCGCTATTCGCACTTGCGTTTGCAACCCTATTGCCCGTTCAAGCCAAACAGGTTACGGCCCGACAAGCCCTCGACATCGCGCGAAAATACGTCATGCCCAATCGCCAAGCCATCGCATCCGCACAAACCCGAGCAGGCAAACAACAGCCCATTGAGCCCTACTATGTGTTCAACGACAAGCAAGGCAAGGGCTTTGTTGTGGTTTCGGGCGACGATGCTATGGGCGAAATACTTGCCTATGGGGATAACGGAACGCTCGATACGCTGAATGCCAACCCCGGCGTAAAGTTTCTTTTGCAAGCCTATCGCGAACGTTTCGTACAGCTACAACAAGCAACTGCCACGGCGCAACCCGCCACAAGGGCGATGCCTACCTATAAAACTGTGGCGCCGTTGCTCTCTTGCAAATGGAATCAAGACAAACCTTACAACCAGAAAACGGGCTATAATTACACGGGTTGCGTGGCAACGGCCATCGCACAAGTGATGTATTACCACAAATGGCCCATACAAGGAAAGGGAGAAAACACCTATACCGTGAGATCTGATAATAAGGTGAAGCATGCCGATTTCAGCAAATCATACTACGACTGGTCCAACATGAAAGACGAATACAGATATTACGACCCAGGCACCCAAAGGGAACAAGACGCCGTTGCAAAGCTAATGAGCGATGTAGGAATTGCCACTAACATGCAATACACCCCCTCTTTGAGCGGTGCGCAAAACGAATCGGCCGACAAAGCTCTGCAAGAAAACTTTGATTACACTACGGCCTTTGTGAGCCGAAGTGACGAAGGACTGCCTGCTTTCACCGACATCGTACGCCAAGAACTAATTAATGGTTTCCCCGTTTACCTTTCGGGCAACCAAAAAGGTGGCAGAGGAGGGCACGCTTGGGTTACAGACGGCATCAACGAACAAGGACTTTTCCACATGAACTTTGGCTGGGGCGGCCAGGGCGATGCGTATTTCTCGCTCTCAACGCTATCTGTTGCACAATCAGGAAACGAGTTTGGCGGAAAGGCAATGGATTTCAGCTACGGCCTAATTGCGATATTGGCTCACCCCAACAAACGAAATACAAAACCAATAGACCCCACATTGCTGGCAAGTACGCCCAAACTGAAGTTCAATATTGGGGGAAGTCTAAGGCTTGCCCAAGGAAGCGGCAAAACTTTTGCCGTTGGTAACATGCCAGCCGTTGAGATGAACGAGTTTATTAACTACGGAAAGCCCTTCAAAGGCGACATCGGCGTGGGTATTTTCGATATGGACGGCAAGCGAATTAAGGTCTGTCCGTCAGACGATCACGCCAAAGGCGGATTTACGCAACGCATCTTCGGAGAGTATAGTGATGGGGTGATGGGTCGCGACAACACCATTCTTCAAGCACAGAAAATAAAGGTAGACCTCACGAAACTGGCCAATGGCTACTACCAACTGCTGCCCATGTGCATCCCGTTAGAAGAAAATGGCCGCTGGGGAGAATGGATACACATGCGACAAGCACCACGAATGGTGATTGAAATAGGCAACGGCAGGGTGCGTATTGTGGAGGAAGACTCGATCAATGCAGGTTTCCAACTAACCGAACAGCCGTCTAAACTTTGGCTAAAACCAGGAAATGAAGAAACCGTACATATCCCCATAAGAAACAAAGGCGGACAGGGTTTCGGCTATTATGCCAAGTTACAAATGCTCGACGCCAAGGGTAACGTGGCTTTTGAGGCGCAACGCACAAAGCCAATGGAGCTCGATGGTTTCCGTACAACATGGATGCCGTTTACCATCAACGTACCCAGCACCCTAAACGAAGGCAAATACAGGATGAAGTTGGTGCTGATTAAAGAAACAAGCGCAGGCATCGACAACCCAGATGCCGAACGTTTCGATGTAGAAAAGCTATATGATAAGGAGGAAACCAACTTCACCGTAGCCTCGAAAGTAACCCATATCGCCGGCACAACCACTGCCAACTACACCCTAACCAACAACGACGGGCACTCGTTAACGGTGCGCGGCACAGGTCTACAACGCGTAAAGCTCTTCGACACCAACGGTCGTTTGCTTAGCAGCGTTATTGCAACAGACGACACAGAAGTAAGTATCTCGCTAGCCAACCTTGTTTCGGGAGTATATCTCGTGCAAGTAATGGCCGACGGCCAAGTGCAAACCCACCGCCTTTTAAAACGATAACACACAAGGTTTGCCCCAAAGCAAATCGCTTATAAAATAAGGGTGTGCGCCTATTATGCAGGTGCACACCCTTATCTATATGTGGAGTAGATGACGAGCTGACAAGTAAACGGGTAGACAAGTTGACGACTTGACGAGTTAACAGGTGGACGAGAAGACAAGCAGATGAGTTGACGAGTTAACCAGTTGACGACTTGACGAGTTCACAAGTGGACAAGTAGGACAAGCAAATGTGTGGACGAGAGGACAAGTTTACGATCTGACGAGTTCACAAGTAAACAAGTAGACAAGTTTACGAGTTAACAAGTTGACTAGGTTGCGAGCAAACAAGTTAAGAGGCGCAGCCATTTTTTCACCTTTTCACCCTTTCACTTTTTCACCTTTAAACGCCTTTTCACATTTAGGAGTTAAGGAGTTATGGAGTTAAGGAGTTAAGCCAAATGCCTTGATGGCGTTAGCTATTTTTTCACCTTTTCACCCTTTCATTTTTAGGAGTTAAGCCAAATGCCTTGATGGCGTTAGCCATTTTTTCACCCTTTCACTTTTTCACTTTTTCACCTTTAAACGCCTTTTCTATTCCAGCCCCATCTCCTTTTTCATGTTCTGAAACTCGTTCACAAAGTCGTGTTCCACCGAGAAGAAAGGCATCAACAGCGACTTAAAATACTCTTCAACGGCAGGCATTTCGGGCGTAATCACCGCATGGCGCCGAAAATGCAGGTGCATAACGTTCGCATCCGTGTCGATAGTGTAAACCACAACACATGCGGCATACATGTTCACCTCATTAATAGTTCGCTGCAAACAGGCCACTTGGTCAACATCATCGAGACTTGCCTCTGCCCAAGAAACGCGCATAATGTTAAAGTAACGTGTGCCGTGTAAAGCCTGAATCCTAAAATCTTCGCCTTGAAAAGTAAAGTCGGCGAAGTTTTCCTCGTCCCTTTCAAAGGGGCAACCCAACGCCTTGCATATCGCCTCAATCATTTCAAGGGTACTCATTCCTACGTATTTGTTTTCCATTGTTATGTTCTTTCTATTAATCCTTATCGTCACAGCGTGTTCGTTATGCCCCTCCGCATCGTTCTCATACTGTCTACCTTCTGCCTCTTTCCCCGTTTCTCGCCACTCAGTCAGTCGTCCAGCCATTTTAAAACAAGGCTCAGCCCTGGTATACGAAAGCCACACAGCAGGATATTCGGTGGCAGATTCTCCACGCTCCACCCCACGTTCGCCTTTATGTCTGAGCCGTCTGAACCAAACATACGCGATAACAAGGATTATAATGTACAATAGTCTTTCCATCCGTTAGTGTGTTTACATGTTGCATGGCTTATCAAAAGCATCTCCCAGTGGCAACGATTATTATACTGCAAATATACGAATTGTTTTTATTTACACAAATTAAAACCGCATTTATTATGGCCACACACAATAAAATAAACCGCTTTGCGTAGATACTTACATAGTTAGAACCAAGACACTTAGTAAAGATGACAGACAAAAACACGACCAATCCTGTAAGCTGGAAAAGGTTACTGATATTCTTTATCATAGCAACAGCAGTATCAAACCTATTTAGATTTGATGTTTTCAACATTCATCCAGCGATACAAAAGCTGCCAACATGGCTCTCCATCTTCGTATTCGCACTGCTTCACCCTAGTGGCGTACTTTTAGGCACCTTCATTGTTATGCCCTTTTTGAGAAAAGAACGAAGGGTAGAAATGTCATTGTTCGGCACTTCCAAGCAGAAATCGCTATTGATGTGCGCCATCCCAATCGTACTACTTACCGCGATAGGCGTTAATAACGACTACAAACTTGAAAACCACATCTACGCGTTTGTCGCCATCATTAGCACCATAGTCTACTGCATCGAGGAAGAATATGGCTGGCGAGGGTATCTGCAAGAGGAACTGAAAGGCCTTAAACCCTGGGCGAAGTACTTAATAATTGGGTGCCTCTGGTACGTGTGGCATCTTTCATTCGTGCACGACAGGTCCATTGTACACAACCTTACCTTCTTATCTTTGCTTATTTTTGGCAGCTGGGGAATAGGCAAAATCGCCGAAACAACAAAGTCTGTATTAGCCTCCACCTGTTTCCACCTTATCGTACAGATAATGATGCTCAATTCATTATTCAGACATAGCCCAGATAAGACCACAAAATTTGTTATCTTTGTGGTTTGTGTTGGTGCGTGGTTCATGATATTTTTCAAGTGGAACAAAACGCGCAGCACCAGCAACTAAACCGATATACGCTCATTTTACAAACCATACGTTTATAATACAATGCAATATTTGGGCAACGTACTTCAACAAATTTAAAACATAGAAACTTATGCTATCAGAAAAAATCAAAACCTTTTGTAAGGAGAAAGGTTGGTGGAATGACGACTACACGCAGGAATATGCCGATGCGCTAAGGAAACTGAACATAGACCTAACCACTGATTTTGCAACATTCTTCTTGCATGTAGAAGACAGTCCCACCTTTTATGGCAGACATCAAGAACTTTATCAAATATGTTGGTTCGCAATAAATACAAATTACGACCTTGCCATTACATTTGCCCACGATGCACTTGAATTGCCCAACGAGTACATTCCGCTTGACAGCTTTGAGGGGGAAGGCGGCTTTTTCTACAATCGTTCAACAGGAGCGGTTTTAGAAATTGAACTTGGACAAAAGCTTATCGACTTTCAAAAGGGAGAATTACAACCCCAATGGCACGACTCTAACTCATTTGTAGAGTGGTTCTTTGAAATTCCCTAAATGCCTATCGGTGGGGTAAAGAGCCAACCATTTTAGTTCTGCTAAGGCACAAATGGCTGGCTTTTCCATAAACAGATAGGACTATAACTCATAAACCCACGAAACTTAACAACCCATAAACTAATAAACTTACAAACCTAATCGCTCAACAACTCACAAACAAACAACCTCAATAAACTCACAAACTCACAGCCCCAATAACTTACAACCTCAACAACTCATAAACCTACAACCTCATAAACTCACAAACTTAGTCGCTCAACAACTCACAAACAAACAACCTCAATAAACTCACAACCTCAACAACTCATAAACTTACAACCCTACAAACTCATAAACTCAACGCCCCATAAACGTAAAAACACTTTACAATACACATCCTCTTCGCCAACCCCTTCTAGCGAAAATAATGGTGTTTATTCGGGCAATTTGCCGCATTTTACAAGTTTTCAGACTTCTCTTTTTGTCTATTTTTGCGTAGATTACCCGCATTTAGTACCATTTTACCTTTCTAGTTTGGTCGTCAGCCCATTATTTTTTACGCCCAAATACCCACTTTTAGCCACGAAAATGCCACTTTTTAAGGTGCATTTTGCTCTTTTTGAGCCATGTTTTAATGGTTCGAAGAGGTTTTGCCTATACCATTCCTATGAATATTTATACTTTTCGCCTCGCATTCAGCAGCATTTTGTACTGCGTTTAGCACCAAAACGCCTTGCATTTAGTACCAAAACACCTTGCGTTTAGCACCAAAACGCACTGCATTTAGCACCAAAACGCACTGCGTTTAGCGGCATATTGCACTACATTTAGCAGCAAATAGCCCAAAACCAAGTGCAAACTGCGGTTTTATGCAATGTGTATTCATTTTGATTGCATTTACCACTACCCCCTTTTTGCATCAGAACAAACCTTCGCAAGAATCGATTTTTTGCGGTCGGGCGGACGATTGGTGACCAAAAAGGGCACTCATAATGTTAAAATTCGTACTGAAAAGAAGACAAATTTCGATTAAGGCAGGTTCTAAAAATTACCTTTGCTGTATTTTTAGCTTTTAGCTGAGCAGGTTTTGCTTACTTCTTGAAGGAGCATAGTGCACTATGCTTTCTGAAAGAGAAAGCAAAAGATGCCAGATAAAAGCAAAAAGACAGTGAAGAGCAATGCAAGAAACAACAAATGAACCCTTGCGGGGAATTTATAGAACATGCCTTAGGCTTTCTACGCAACCAATCTACTTGATACCCTACCTTAATCGTTATTTAAATTAAATACTATGAGAAAAGTGCATAATTATTTTTGTGTTTTCCTGTTTTTAAATTAACTTTGTGGCCAATATAACTAAAAATTACATAGGTTTTGCATTTAGATAATAAAATATTTTCTAATGAAAGGCAAGTAAACACAAAACGACTAACAATTTCTTTTGTGTTGATTGCCCTATTTACTACATATACTATGGCGCAGAATTCTAACTCCATCCAACGCTTGGTGGGCTTTCCCACAGAAGAGCAAGGTTTCGATAAAGGCGTATCGGCCTGCTATTGTGGCGTTATTAACGGCTACTTATACATTGCAGGAGGTTGCAACTTCCCCGACAAGCCTGTGGCAGAGGGGGGCAAAAAGCGGTTTTACAAGGCCATTTATGCCGCCAAACTAAACGCCGAGGGCGACCGCCTAGAATGGAAAACCGTTGGACAGATGCCCCAACCTGCGGCTTACGGCGTGAGCGTTACTTACGAAAACTCGCTGATTTTCGTAGGCGGCAACAACGAAACAGGCGGCCTTACCACCGCCATTCGCTTGCGCCCCACTGCCACGGGCATGCAACAAGAGGCCCTACCCAGCCTACCCCACGCCTTAGACAACATGGCTGGCGCGGTGGTTGGCCACATATTATATGTGGTGGGAGGTAATTGCGAGGGTGTTGCCACACAAAAAGTGTGGTCGTTAGACCTTAAAAATACGGCGAAAGAGGGCTGGAAAGAAGAGCCCTCCATACCGGGGATAGCCCGTGTTCAGCCTATTGCCGCTGCCTTAGCGGGCGACTTGCTGGGCGTTTGGGGTGGTTTTGCACCCAAAACAGACAGTAAGGCGGCGCAGTTGGCCATGAACGGTGCAAGCTACAACGCAGGTTGCGGCACATGGACCGCACTGCCCGCACCCACAGATGCCCTTGGCGAAGAAGTGTTTACGGGTGGAGCAACGGCCATTGCCACGCCACAGAAAGGCGTTGTGGTGGTTGGCGGCGTTAACAAAGACGTGTTTCTGGCAGCCATCAACAAGTTGCCCGAAGGCTATTTGCTGCACGAACCCGAATGGTATCGCTTTAACAACAGGGTGTTGTGTTATCGCGACGGGGCTTGGACGCAGCTGCTTCAACATCCTTCTGTGGCCCGCGCTGGTTGCGCCCTTGCCTATTGGGATGGTTGGGTGTACGTTGTTGGCGGCGAATTGAAACCAGGTATTCGCACACCAGAGATAGTTAGGTTTCGCGTAGACTAAGCAAACAGCTCTTGCCGAATGGGCTATAATGCCCTAGGGTTGATGCCTTGTGCAGCACGAAGTTGACCAACAAGCGGACTGCTAAGGGCTAACAGCGAGCCTTGTCACACCTAAACCTGCCTATATTTAAATAAGGAGTACGCACTACAAAGACGATTTACGCGTGCACGTACAGGGTTAACTTACCCCAACGGCGCACAACAATTAAACAAAACAACAAAAAAATGAAAGCGAATAAAAACTACCCTTGGATTGTGGTTGGGCTGTTATGGGTGGTGGCCCTGCTCAATTATATGGACCGCCAGATGCTCTCCACGATGCAAGGAGCGATAAAGGCCGACATCGAAGAATTGAAAACAGCCGAGGTTTTCGGCGCGTTAATGGCCGTTTTTATGTGGGTGTACGGCTGTTTCAGCCCCTTTGCAGGCGTTATAGCCGACAAGCTTAGCCGCAAGTGGCTTGTGGTGGGCAGTCTTTTCGTATGGTCGGCCGTTACGCTTTCAATGGGTTTCGCCACCAATTTCGAAACGCTTTACGTTCTTCGCGCCCTTATGGGCGTTAGCGAAGCCCTTTACATTCCCTCGGCCCTAGCACTTATCACCGATTGGCACACAGGCAAATCGCGTTCGTTGGCCATCGGTGTGCACATGACGGGCTTATACGTGGGACAAGGCTTGGGCGGCTTTGGCGCCAACCTAGCCCATCATTTCTCATGGCACCAAACCTTTTTCGCCCTCGGTTTGATTGGCGTGCTCTATTCGTTGTTGTTGATGTTCTTGCTCCACGAAAACCCCGAATGCAGCGTAAAGAGTCGCAACACAGTGGCTCCGGGCGAAAAGCGCGAGAGCATTTGGCGCGGACTGAGCGTGGTGCTAAGCAACTGGGCTTTTTGGATTATCCTCTTCTATTTCGCTGTTCCTAGTCTTCCAGGTTGGGCAACAAAGAACTGGCTACCCACGCTTTTCTCCGAAAACCTGTCGTTAGATATGACGGCAGCCGGTCCAATGTCTACCATCACCATCTCCGTTTCGTCGTTCATCGGCGTTATTTTCGGCGGAATACTCTCCGACAGGTGGGCTCAGCGCAACGTCCGTGGCCGCATTTACACCAGTGCCATCGGCCTAAGTCTCACCATTCCCTCGTTATTGCTGCTGGGTTTTGGCCACAGCGTGGTGGGCGTAGTGGGCGCAGGATTGCTCTTCGGCATTGGTTTTGGCATTTTCGATGCCAACAATATGCCCATCCTTTGCCAGTTTGTGTCGGCCAAATACCGCGCAACAGCCTATGGAATCATGAACATGACGGGCGTTTTTGCTGGTGCAGCCGTTACGCAAGTGTTGGGTTCGTGGAGCGATGGCGGCAATTTGGGCTTAGGTTTCGCCCTGCTTGGCGGCATCGTGGCCTTGGCCCTTATCCTGCAACTCACGTTCCTGCGACCGCAAACAGATAATATGCCGTAAGGTGTTAGTTCTTGAGTTTATAAGTTTTTGAGCTTTCGGGTTCTATTATGTTTTACTTTCTTAGTCTTTTCGGCTACATTCACCCACTAGATGTTTACGAAGTTATAACTAGGAACACCCAACTCAGAAACTCAACAACTCACAAACTTACGAACTTACAAACTCACAAACTTACCAACTTACAAGCTCAATAACTCACGAACTTAAATAAAACTCACAATATAATGGAAAAGATTATAGGACTGATTGATGCGCCGTTTACGCCATTTCATGCCAACGGCGAAGTAAATCTCGAACCCATCGAACGCTATGCACAGATGTTACAGCACAACGGATTGAAGGGCGTATTCATCAACGGCTCGTCGGGCGAGGGCTATATGCTCACCACCGAAGAGCGCATGCAATTGGCCGAACGCTGGGTTAGCGTTGCTCCCGCAGGCTTTAAAGTCATCGTACACGTTGGCAGCTGCTGCCTAAAAGAAAGCGTTGCCTTGGCACGCCACGCCGAAAAGATTGGCGCATGGGGCGTAGGAGCAATGGCTCCACCATTCCCAAAGATTGGTCGCGTAGAAGAATTGGTTGACTATTGCGCCGCCATTGCCGAGGCTGCGCCTTCTCTTCCTTTCTATTACTATCATATACCCGCCTTCAACGGTGCTTTCTTGCCCATGACCGACTTGCTGAAAGCCGTAGATGGGCGCATACCTAACTTTGCCGGCATTAAGTACACCTACGAAAGCTTGTACGAATACAACCAATGCCGACTGTATAAGGACGGGAAGTACGACATGCTGCACGGACAAGACGAAACCATCTTACCTTCTTTGGCACAGGGGGGAGCAAAAGGCGGCATCGGCGGAACAACCAATTATAACGGTCGCGAGCTAGTGGGCATCATCGATGCATGGAACCGTGGCGACTTGGAAACGGCTCGCGAAAAGCAAAACTTCTCGCAAGCAGTTATCAATGTGATATGTCATTTCCGCGGAAACATCGTTGGCGGAAAGCGCATCATGAAGTTCCTTGGGTTCGACCTTGGGCCTAACCGCACGCCCTTCCGCAACATGACCGACGAAGAAGAGGCACAAATGCGTAGAGAATTAGAAGAGATTGGATTCTTTGAAAGGTGCAACGTGTGCAAATAAATAAAGAGAAAAAAGCACTAACAAGCAAATGGATACAAAACAATATCTGCAACAATGGGCGCAACGTTATAAAGACGATTTGGTGAACAACGTGATGCCGTTCTGGATGAAATATGGACTGGACCGCCAAAATGGCGGCGTATATACCTGCGTAGACCGCGACGGAACGCTCATGGACACCACTAAAAGCGTGTGGTTTCAAGGTCGTTTCGGCTTTATTGCCGCTGCTGCGTACAACAATATCGAACAAAACCCAGAATGGCTTGCTGCCTCTAAGAGTTGCATCGACTTCATTATCGACCACTGCACCGCACCCGACGGGCGCATGTACTTTGAGGTGACGGCCGAGGGAACACCACTTCGCATGCGGCGTTACCTCTTTTCGGAGTGTTTCGCCATCATTGCCATGGCCGAATATGCCATTGCATCTGGCGACAAAAGCTACGCCCAGCGCGCACTCGCCCTCTTCAAACTGGTGCAACGCTATGCCTACACGCCCGGTTTACTGCCTGCCAAGTACCTGCCTAACGTGCAATGCCAGGGCCATTCGCTCACGATGATACTCATCAACACGGCATCGCGACTGCGCATGGCCATCGACGACCCCACTCTGACAGAACAAATCGACACTTCGTTGCATGCCATTAAGAACTATTTCATGCACCCCGAATACAAGGCATTGCTTGAAACGGTAGGCCCTAACGGTGAGTTTATCGACACCATCAATGGCCGAACCATCAACCCCGGCCACTGCATAGAGACGGCTTGGTTTGTTTTGGAAGAGTCGCGCCACCGCAATTGGGACGAAGACTTAAAGCAAATGGCCCTCGAAATATTGGATTGGTCGTGGGATTGGGGCTGGGACGAGCCCTATGGAGGTATCATCAACTTCCGCGACTGTAAGGGATTGCCCTCGCAAGACTATGCGCAAGACATGAAATTCTGGTGGCCGCAAACCGAAACCGTTATCGCCATGCTGTACGCTTACTTGGCTACGGGCGACGAAAAGTACTTGGAACGCCACAAACGAATTAACGATTGGACCTACAAACACTTGCCCGACCCAGAGTTTGGTGAGTGGTATGGCTACCTGCATCGCGATGGCACGGTGGCTCAACCTGCCAAAGGCAACCTGTTTAAAGGTCCGTTCCACATTCCGCGCATGCTCATCAACTCGTTCATGTTGTGCAACGAAATTCTCAAAACGAAATTCTAACGCCACACAAATGAATAAGCTTGTCGACCTCTCGGTGAGCAATTACGGCACCACAAGGCAGATTAACTACCAACTGGTGGTGCTGCCTTGGGGAGCAACCGAGCCGCATAACTACCATTTGCCGTACCTGACGGACTGCATCTTGTCGCACGACATCGCCGTTGATGCCGCCCAACGCCTGCTTACCAAGCACGGGTTGCACGCTATGGTGATGCCGCCCGTTGGCATGGGCTCGCAAAATCCTGGTCAAAGGGAGTTGCCTTTTTGCGTGCATACGCGCTACGAAACGCAGAAAGCCATACTTACCGACATCGTAGACTCGCTCTATCATCAAGGCTTTCGCAAGCTCGTTATCGTTAACGGACATGGCGGCAACACCTTTAAGAGTATCATTCGCGACCTGCTTACATGCTATCCCGACTTCCTTATCGCTGCCAGCGACTGGTTTAAGATGCGCAATGCCAAGGATTTCTTCGACAATCCGGGCGACCATGCCGACGAGATTGAAACCTCGGTGATGATGTGTTACCATCCCGAACTGGTAAATCTGGCGGATGCTGGCGAGGGTAAGAGCAACGCTTTCGCCATCGACGCCTTGCAAGAGGGTCGTGTATGGATGCCGCGCAGTTGGGGAAAGGTGTCGAAAGATACGGGCATAGGTTCGCCAAAACAGTCTACGGCCGAGAAGGGAAAACGCTTTGCCGATGCCGTATGCGATGCCTACGTTAACTTCTTTGCCGACTTTATTGCTGTTAAAGACGAAGACGACCTCTATACTAAGGGTGCTTGGTGAGCAGTTAGCTAGCCACTTAGTTTGCCAACAGGCTTTTACGCCAGGTGCAAAACGTGCACATCCCCCTGCACGTTGCTTTATTTTCAATTCCAAACCTGCCTACAGCACAAGGCCGACCCATGCCAAATGGGCTCTCCTTGTATAGTCGGCAGGTTTGGAATTGCTGTTTTTTATGTCGCTAAAACAAGGTTTTCGGCGGTATTATAGCGCAAGAAGACTGCTGTGTAAAGAATGTTTACCAACAGGATTAAGGCAAGTTGAACAAGAATAAGGATAAAACGAACATAATCTTTTGGGTAAAAACAACTTTTTTTCAATTTATTTTTGTTACTTTGCAACCGAATATACTCATTACCAAAAAGACAAGACTATGATGCAAGCAAAGCTGAAATTAGCATTGGTTGCCTTGTGCTGCGCCCCTGCGGCCTTTGCGCAAACACCCAAAGACGACAAACAGCAACAGCCAACGACGGTAGACGAGTCGGCATTTACTTTTACCGAAGCACAGCTAGGAGAAAACGATAACATGTCGCAAAACGTAACTATCATCAATTCGGCATCCAACCTCTATGCCTCACAGGTGGGTTATCTTTTCTCGCCAGTAAGGTTCAGATACCGTGCTTTTAACCAAAAGTACAACGAAGTTCATGTAAACGGTGTGCCAATTAACGATGTTGTGAGTGGGCAATTCCGTTTCTCGAACGTGGGAGGACTGAACCAACAGACTCGTAACGCCGACTTTGCGCTGCCTTTCGAAACGAATTTGTTTGCCATGCCCGCTATGGGTGGCTCTAACAACTACGATTTTCGGCCTGCAAACCAGCCAGCCGGACACCGTTTAACCCTTGGCGGAGCTAACCGTAACTACACTTTGCGCGGCATGTACACCTATAATAGCGGGCTAAGCGAGCGAGGTTGGGCCTTTTCGGCTAACCTAACGTATCGCTGGGCCAACCGCGGATATGTTGAAGGAACGTTCTATAACGCCCTATCCTACTTCTTTGGCGTGCAAAAAGTGTTTGGATCGCGCACACAACACTCGCTCGCGTTTAGCACTTGGGGCAATCCCACCGAGCGCGGAACGCAAGGAGCGGCCACCGACGAAAGCTATTGGATTGCCAACAACAACCAATATAACCCCTATTGGGGCTATCAAAACGGGAAAGTTAGAAACTCGCGCGTGGTAAACGACTTCTCTCCGTCGGCCGTAATGACGTGGGACTGGAAGATAGACGACGGCTTAAAGCTATCCACTTCGCTGTTCGGGCGATACAGCATGTACAAAAGCACAAAGCTGAACTATAACAACAGCGACAATCCGCAGCCCGATTACTGGAAGATGTTGCCCAGTAGCTATTACGATGTGTGGGATGAAACCAACAAAGTGGCAAGAACCGACCAGGCGTTGGCCGATTGGAACACTGCGTACAACTATCTAACTGCGAGGAAAGAGAACCGCCAAGTGAATTGGGATAGACTTTATGCAGCCAACCGAGGCGTTGCTGCGCAAGGAGTGGATGCCATGTACTTCATCCAAGCTCGTCGCAACGATGCACTGAATCTTTCGCTGGCATCTACGCTGAACATGCAAGTTACCAAGACTTCAAATTGGAACTTGGGCTATATCGCCAGCACCACTAACGCCCGCCACTACCAAACGATGGAAGATTTGTTGGGCGCAACCACCTATCACAACGTCAACACCTACGCCATCGGTACGTATGCACCCAACTCTTCACAGGTACAATACGACCTGAATAACCCCAACGCACTTGTTGGAAAAGGCGATGTGTTCGGCTACGACTATCATTTGCTGGTGAACAAGGCAATGGCGTGGACCAGCTACAACGTGCTCTTGGGACGTGTTAACCTGATGGTGGCTGGTAAAGTTGGCGGCGTTAGCATGCAGCGCGACGGCAAAATGCGCAACGGACTATTCTCCGAAAGCTCCTATGGCAAAAGCGGAACGGCGCATTTCCTTGAAGGTGGCGGCAAAGCAAGCCTAATTTGGAGCATGGGCGGCGGCAATACGTTGCAGTTGGGCCAAGGTTATCAGTACAATGCACCCACGCCTTACGTGTCGTTTGTGGCTCCCGAGCTGAACAACGACTTTGTGCGAGACCTTAAAAACGAGCGCGTTTACAGTGCCGAACTAGGATTTCAGCACCAATCTGGCCGTATTCACCTCAACCTAAACGGCTATTTCAGCCATTTGAGCAACGTTTCTGATTGGCAATGCTTTTATTTCGACGACATCAACTCGTTCTCTTACGTGTCGATAACAGGCCAGAAGAAAGTATTTTATGGTGTTGAGGCGGCCTTTAAATATAAATTCAACTCCGCATTCGACGTGAAATTGCTCGGCACGATGAGCGAAGCCAAGACCATTAACGATGCTTACGTAAACTATGTGAACTCTACACAAGGCACTTACGAAACCGATATCCTGCTTAACAAAGACATGCGCGAGTCTGGAACGCCCCTTACGGCAGGCAGCTTGATACTTAGCTACCACAAGGGAGGCTGGTTTGTAGACTTGTGTGGCAACTACTACGACCGCATTTACCTGGGTTACTCTCTCTATCATCGCTATAAGAGCGTGGGCGAAAAGCGCGGAAACGTTGATGCCGAAGGCAATGTGATGCGCACCCCGCAAGAGAAAGGCAATGGCGGCTTTATGCTCGACGGGTCTATTGGCAAGAGTCTCTACCTCAAACACGGACAGTTGTCAATCAACTTGATGTTCACCAACCTGCTGAACAACAGCCGTATCGTGACCGGTGGCTACGAACAAAGCCGTTCAGACTACACTGCATCGGGCAATGCACGTGCCTATAAGTTCTCGCGTAACCCCAAAAAGTTCTACGCTTGGGGCACCAACGCGATGCTCAACGTTAGCTATCGCTTTTAATGCGGTAGGCATTCATGCCCCTAGGCATATCAGTTAACAATTGATAAGTTCATAACCCAAATGCGCATAGCTACAGTTCGGTTGGCCGAAAGTCACGAACTGGGCAGCGTAAACAAAATATCAACAGCGACATGAAAATGAAATATTCGCTCATTGCCATAGCTTGTGCGGCCCTTGTTGGCTGTATGGACAAGGATTGGAACGACCCCAACAACAGCGAGGCGTACGGCAATCCGAGTATAAAAGAAACAAACGTGATTACCATTAGCGAGTTGAAGAACAACTACGCCAACGCCATCGGCGCGCAAACAGACCCTTATAAGCAGGTTAAGAACGACGTGCAGATAAAAGGTCGCATAACAGGTAACGACATCCAAGGCAACATCTACAATAGCATTTGCCTAGAAGATGCAACAGGCGGCATACTAATCAACATCGCCCAAGGCGGTCTTTTCGGTTATTTGCCCGTTGGACAAGAAATCATCGTTAACCTAAAAGACCTCTTTGTGGGCAGTTACGGACAGCAAGCAGCCATCGGCACACCCTTTACCAATGGCAAGGGACAGACTTCGGTTAGCAGGATGAACCGCTATCTGTGGAACGAACATTTCAAGTATGTGGGCGCAGCCGATGCCTCGAAGGTGCAACCCGAAGTGTTCGACGTGTCGAAAATATCGGACACAGAATATCTTCGCACGCATAGCGGCCGACTGATGACCATCAAAGGCGTTAAGTTTAAGGAAGCTGATGGCAAAAAGGTGTTTGCAACAGCAGCCGAAAAAGATGCGGCCAACAGCGTAAACCGCGAGTTGGAAGGTTTTACCAACCGACAAATTGTGGTGCGCACCAGCACCTACGCCGACTTTGCCGCCCAGCCACTGCCGCAAGGAACAGTAGACATAACAGGCATCTTCACTCGCTTTCGCAACACATGGCAAATATTGTTGCGTACCGAGAGCGACGTAAAGAAGTGAAACACGCTGAGTTTTCGGCTCTCTCCATGCGCGTTTGTTTGTCTACACAGCTAGAATTATGCGGATAACACAACGGCGGAGAGCAAGGCAGAAACTTGATAAAAGAAACATTAACACATATAATAAGCAGTCATTATGAAAAAAGTAATCTATGCAATATTGATAGCGGCTCTTGCTACCGCCATGCTCGGGAGTTGCCAAGACGTCCCCGAACCATACACCAACCCGAACGAAAACAAGGGTGGAAACCAAGAAGTGCTTGAACCTGGCACGCCTACCGGCACAGGAACGGAAGCCGATCCTTATAACGTTACTGCCGCCTTGGCGAAGATTAAGACCCTGAAAGACGGAGAGAATACAGGCGAGATCTTTGTGAAAGGAAAGATTAGGAGCGTTAAGGAAGTGGATACAGGTAATTTTGGCAACGCCACTTACTTTATTTCCGACGACATTACCAAAAAGATGGATAGCTTGCAGATCTACCGTAGCAAGTATTTAGGTAACGCCAAGTTCACAGCGAAAGGCCAAATTAAAGCGGGTGACGAGGTTGTTATCCGTGGAATTTTCGTCAACTTCAAGGGCAATACGCCTGAGAGCGAACCCAACAAATCGTGGATTCACTCGCTTAACGGTAAGACCGTTGAGGCCGAAACGCTAGTTCCTGGCGAACCTAAGGGTGCTGGAACTGAGGCCGATCCTTACAACGTAACGGCCGCTTTGGCTAAGGTTAGGGCGTTGGCTGCCGATGGTAAGCTTGAAAATATCTATGTAAAGGGTAAAATTAGGCTTATCAAATCGGTTGATAAAGGCCAATATGGTAATGCCACTTACTATATTTCGGACGACAATACCAAGAAGATGGATAGCTTGCAGATCTTCCGTAGCATGTATTTAGGTAACGCCAAGTTCACCGCAGACAACCAAATTAAGGTGGGTGATGAAGTTGTTATCTATGGTACATTCATCAATTTTAAGGGTAATACGCCCGAAACCGAAGCTAACAAATCGTACATCTTCACGCTTAACGGCAAGAAAGAGGCAGGCGGAACTACTCCCGAGAAGCCGGAAACACCCCAAACGGGTAAAGGACTGTCTATTGAGGGACAAGTGGTAACGTTGACTGCTGCCGACACAGAAGTGGGAACGGAAACCGTAACGTACGAAGTTAAGACCTTGGGAGGGGCTGATATAAAACCGCTTACATCCATAGACTTGGCTGAAGGCTTGAAGATGACCTTTGATGCGGGTGGCGAACAGAACGCACCCGCTTATTTCGCGAAGTATCATAATGTGCGTCTGTATAAGAATAACAAGCTTCACCATAACTGGGAACAAGAAGATTGCCAAGGTTGTCCTTAACTGCGACAAGTTCAAGGAAGACATTTATGTAGGCAATGCCACGGCTACTGTTTCTTTCTCGGGTAACTCGGTAACTTACAAGAACGTGTTCTCAGAGCCCAAAGGTGGTGGTGTGCAAATGCGCATACTTAAAGTTACTGTTGTATACGCCAAGTAACGACTCTTTGGTTTGCAGAAAACTTTCAGGTAGTAACACACAATATAGTGTTAGGTTAGGGCTAAACCAGCGGTTGGCGCAGTTTCTTGTTAACTCATTAACTTGTTAACTTGTCGGCTGTCAGAGCCTCTTTGTCAACAGCCAATTCCCTCTTGCAAACTCACCATTTCACTAAAAAAGCACATAAAGCTTTGGCGGGCTGCGAATTTATTCGTAAATTTGCAGCCCGTATAGTGTACATATAACATAACAACATATAAAATAGTAAAATGAAAAAAGGTATTCACCCCGAAAACTATCGCCCCGTCGTATTCAAAGATATGTCCAACGGCGATATGTTCCTTTCACAGTCTACTTGCAAAACAAACGACACAGTAGAGTTTGAAGGCGAAACTTACCCCGTGGTAAAGATTGAAATCTCAAGCACCTCGCACCCCTTCTATACGGGTAAGAGCAAGCTTGTCGACACGGCTGGTCGCGTAGACCGCTTCATGAACCGCTATGGTAAGATCAAAAAATAATATATCTTTTTTACAAGCATATATTTAAAACTTCTGAAATGCGCCCTCAACGTAGTTGCATATACGTTAAGGGCGCATTTTGCAATTTGGCGTATGGCGTTTGCAGTATGAGCTTTCACCAACGCATCAATTCGTTTCATAACCTATAATCCTTTTTCTTGTCAAGATGATAAAGAAGATAATGATGTTCGCCGTTGCATTTGCCTTGGTGGCGTGCGAGGGCGAAGACCTCAGCAAGGTGAACAAACCAAATGGTGGCGGCAATACGCCTACGGGCGAGAACCGCAACGCCAACGATGCCAAAGCCCAGAGAGAATATGCCCGCTTAGAGTTTCCACGACTTAAATCGGGTGCTAACAGGGTGTTGCTACACGAAACACCCAAAGACGGCTTGAACTTCGCCATAGAATGGAACGAAACGAAGAAGGCGCAGAGATGGACCTGCTACCAGCTCTTTAAGAGCAACATGGTGAAGAAAACAGACCGTTATAAGTCTGACACCAACCAATATCCGCGCGACCCTCTGTTGCCTAAAAACCTCTGGTTTACCTCCGATCCGTATTGGCGAACGGGCTACGACCACGGCCACATCTGCCCTTCGGCCGACAGACTCAACTCGGCTGAGGCCAATTACCAAACCTTTTTTCTCACCAACATGCAGCCGCAGGTGCATGGTTTCAATGCAGGCGTTTGGCAGAACATGGAAACCAAGGTGCGCGACATTGCTAGTCGCTACAACTATACGTTCTGCGACACCCTCTACATTTGCAAAGGCGGCACCATCGACAAACCCGAACAGGTGCTAGAAACCACAGGCAAAGGCTTGCTTGTACCCAAATATTTCTTTATGGCCGTGCTCCGAGTGAAAAACGGCGTGTACAACGCTATGGGCTTTTGGATTGAACACAAGGCCAGCGACGACAAGAAGTTGGCCAAGTATGCCGTTACAATCAAGGAGTTGGAGGAAAAAACGGGTATCGACTTCTTCTGCAACCTGCCCGACAACATTGAGTATGCCGTCGAAAATGCCGCGGTGAACAATACGTTTTGGGGCTTAAATTGAAGTTCAAAGTTCGTTTAGACATAACAGCAACGGCTGATGATGTTGTGCATCGTCTGTTGGATTGAGGTTAAGAGATTGCATAGTGCTTAACCCGAAAAGCGTTTAGCCGCGAGAACAGAACGACAACAGAATTTCACGCAAGGTGTTTTCAGCCCGTAAACTTGTAGTTGATGCCCCATCTTGTAACCTATTAATTCGCCAACTTATTAACTTGTGATGTCGTACGCTTGTTAACAAACCAACCTGCAAACGCGACAACCAATCTATCCGCCAACCTTTTTTGTCCGCTTTTCAGCATAAATTTTAACATTATGAGTGCCATTTTTGGCCACCACTCGTCAGCCCGACCACAAAAATCCAATTCTCGCGAGGGTTTGTTTTGATGCCAAAAGGGGGTTGTTGTGAATGCAAGCGAAATGAATATGCGTTGCATAAAACTGCAATTCGTGCCATACTTAGGGCTATTTTTTGCTAAATATAGTGCATTTTGGTGCTAAACGCAAGCCATTTTGGTGCAAAACGCAGTGCATTTTGGTGCTAAACGCAAGCCATTTTGGTGCAAAACGCAGTGCGTTTTGGTGCTAAACGCAGTGCAAAATGGTGCTAAATGCGAGGCGAAAAGCATAAATATTCACTGCAAATGGTATAGACAAAACCTCTTCGAACCATTAAAACATAGCTCAAAAGGGGCAAAATGCACCTTGAAAAGTGGCATTTTCGTGGCTAAAAGTGGGTAATTGGCCGTAAATAATAATGGGCTGACGACCAAACTAGAAAGGTAAAATGGTACTAAATGCGGGCGTTTTACGCAAAAATAGACAAAGCAAGGAGTCTGAAAACTTGCAAAATGCGGCAAATTGCCCGAATAATCACCAATATTTTCGCTAGAAGGGGGTGTTGAACAAGACGTCTTTTGTAAAGTATTTTCACACACCTGAAGCGTTGAGTTTCTGAGTTTGTAAGGTTGTAAGCTTATGAGTTGTTGAGTTTGCAAGGTTATTAGTTTGTAAGGTTGAAAGTTTATGAGGTATTGAGGTTGTGAGTTTATGAGTTACTAAGGCAATAAGTTGTTGAGTTTTCGAGTTGTTAAGTTTGTGAGTTTATCAGCTGCTAAGGCTGTGAGTTGTTGAGTTTATGGGTTACTAAGGCAATAAGTTGTTGAGTTTTCGAGTTGTAAAGTTTGTGAGTTTATCAGCTGCTAAGGCTGTGAGTTGTTGAGTTTATGGGTTACTAAGGTTATACGTTGTTGAGTTTTCGAGTTAAGAAGTAGGCGAGCTTATAAGGCGTTGAGCTTATCAGTTTGTAATACCACAAGGCACACAACCAAAAAAAACGGACGAGCTTATTTGCTCGTCCGCGCGCATTTTCACAACTTATTTACAAACTATTTCGCATGAAACTTGTTTCTTGTTTGGGCCATTCGGCCGCGTAAGCCACTTACTTGTTGCCTTGTTTTTATTATTACTGTTTTTGGTGGAGGTTTATTTTGTGCTTGTGGTGTCGGTCAGTTCCGACAAGTCTACCGTGCCTTTTTTGGCTAGCGTGTACCTTCTGAAATCAAATTCGTCTGTTTCGTTTGCGCCGCGCATCACACCTTCAAAGGCATTATCGTTAAGACTTAGTTCGCTATAATCGATGGTCATCGTGTAATTGTTGTCGTAGGTGATGACGATTGCCCGTGTACGTGTGTCGATACGCCACGAAAAGCTGCGCCTAAATGGGTTTGGGTCGTTCTGTCCTTGATAGTCAACCTGTCTTCCACGCCCATAAATGGCGTTCGAGTTGTATTGGTCGAACTCAATATCTGTGTAATACACTTTTGTTCCTGCATTGCCGTTGGCATCCACTCCGCGAGCCACAAGCCGTCCGTCCCAGTGTCCGCGCAACGTTTGAGCCATTGCAAGCAAGTCGTTAGAAGGATATTCGTAGCTGTCGTCCCACCAACTGTAACGTCGGTAAGTGTTATCTTCGTAGTAGTTGTCTATTTCGCAACTCGTAACAAATATTGTGGCAACGGCAAGAGCAGCCATTATGCCTATGTTCTTTAAGCTCTTCATAATCCTATTCGTTTTTTTGTTTCTGATGCAAAGTTACGCAATCATGTTGTCGTGTGCATGGGTGGTTCGTCTATTTTGGTGTAGGGCTTTGCCTATCGTTCGGGGGAATTTCCCCTAATAATGTTAATGTAGGTATTTTCAAAGTGCCGTTTCAATAATAATTGTTATCTTTGTAGACGCGCTAAAAGGCGCTAAATTGAATAACATTAAACACATTATTTGGAAATGAAAACAGTATACGATTTCGCCGTTAAAGACAGAAAAGGTGGCGAAGTGTTTTTGAGAGAGTATGCCAACGAGGTTATCCTCATCGTTAACACCGCAACAAAGTGCGGCTTTACACCGCAATACGAAGAATTGGAGGCTATCTACGAAAAATACCATGCCAAGGGTTTCACCATTCTAGACTTCCCTTGCAACCAGTTTGGACAGCAAGCTCCCGGCACAGACGAGAGCATTCATGAGTTTTGCAAGCTGACTTATGGCACCGAATTTCCACGTTTCAAGAAGATAAAGGTTAATGGCGACGATGCCGACCCGCTGTACAAGTACCTTAAAGAGCAAAAGGGCTTTGCCGGCTGGGACCCAAACCACAAGCTAACACCCGTACTCGACGAGATTCTTTCTAAGGAAGACCCCGACTATAAGGAAAAGGCCGACATCAAATGGAACTTCACCAAGTTCCTCGTTAACAAGCAAGGACTTGTGGTGGCACGTTTCGAACCCACCGAAAGCCTTGAAAACGTGAGCAAGAAGATTGAAGAACTGCTCTAGGCAGGTTCTAAAAATTGCCTTTGCTGTATTTTTAGCTTTTAGCTGAGCAGGTTTTGCTTACTTCTTGAAGGAGCATAGTGAACTATGCGACTGAAAGAGTAAGCGAAAGATGCCAGATAAAAGCAAAAAGACAGTGAAGAGCAATACAAGGAACAACAAATGAACCTTTGCGGGGAATTTATAGAACATGCCTTTAATGCGTAAGCACTGAGCGCGAGGGGAGTTAAAGAGAGATGCTAAAAAATCTGCGCCCATACACCTACACACATATAAGGTAAGGGTAGGCAATGCGGGTTTTCAACAGCCCATACAGCAAGTATGGTGGCACGTTGGGCGCACTCTTTAACTCCTTTTTCGCATCTTAAACCATCGGTAAACCCCACGAAACACCCTTTTGGCACATTGTTTGCACAATGTTTACATAAAGGGTACATCCCAAATTAAAAACAAATCATTTATGGAAAAAAGAGAATATACGCGCTGCCTCATCGTGGGTAGCGGTCCGGCCGGTTACACTGCGGCCATCTATGCAGGAAGGGCAAACCTAAGTCCTGTGCAATATTGCGGAATGCAAACGGGCGGACAACTCACCCAAACAACAGAAATCGAGAACTTCCCCGGCTATCCCAAGGGAGTGGACGGCAACCAAATGATGGCGGAACTGCGCGAACAGGCTGCCCGTTTTGGTGCCGACATTCGCGACGGAGAGATTACCAAGGTTGATTTCAGCAGCAAACCATACGTAGTTACCACCGATCGCGGCGTAGAGATAGAGGCCGAAACGGTGATTATCGCCACGGGCGCATCAGCCAAATATCTTGGCTTACCCGACGAAGAGAAGTATTCGGGCCAAGGCGTTAGCGCATGCGCCACTTGCGACGGCTTTTTCTATCGCAACAAAACGGTGGCTGTTGTGGGCGGTGGCGACACGGCTTGCGAGGAGGCCAGCTACCTTGCAGGACTCTGTTCGAAGGTATATATGATTGTACGTAAGCCGTTCTTGCGTGCATCAGACGTGATGAAGAAACGCGTTGAGAGCAATCCCAAAATCGAAATCCTATACGAACACAACACGTTAGGCCTTTATGGCGAAGACGGTTTGCAGGGCGCACACCTCGTAAAGCGCAAGGGCGAGGCCGACGAACAACGCTACGACTTGCCCATCGACGGCTTTTTCCTGGCCATTGGGCACAAGCCCAACACCGATGTGTTTAAAGATTGGCTCGACCTTGACGAGATAGGCTACATCAAAACCGCTGCAGGAACACCCCGAACCAATGTTGCAGGTGTGTTTGCGGCGGGCGATTGTGCCGACCCCGTTTATCGCCAAGCAGTTGTTGCTGCGGGTTCGGGCTGCATGGCCGCATTGGAAGCCGAACGCTACTTGGGCGAATTGGAGGCCAAGAAGTAAGGCTCGAATATGCTAATCCGTAGACTTGCTTGGAGAAAGAAAGCAGCCTAGTTTGGCATAGACATAGAAAAAAGGCTTCTTGCTATTTGCAGGAAGCCTTTTTACTTTTTAGGGTAGATGCCCTTGTTACAAGCCTATTGTGTGGCCTTTATTTATGGGCGTATCTATGTTTTTGTCTTTTACACCAGTCCGTCGAGTTCTTTTTTCAGGGCGCGCAAGTCGTCCCTAACCGAGAGAAGCGTGTTAAGTACGTGCGTACTCTTGTTTGCGCCTTCACGATTTTCGTTTATCATCTTACGTGCGGCGGCAATTTTAAAACCTCTCACCTTAACCAACGTGTAGATGTTCTTTAATAGGTCGATGTCTCTTTCCGTGTATTGTCGCACCTTCGACCCCATAGCGGTGCGCGGTTTTAGCTGCGGAAGTTCGGTTTCCCAATACCGCAACGTACTCTCGTTAACGCCGATGATGTCGCTCACCTCCTTAATCGAGTAGTACAACTTTAGGTTTCTATCAGTCTTCAATACCATGATGGGTTAGCTTTTGGCCCTTTGTGGGGGGAAATTTGGGAATAGTCCTTCGTTCGTTATACATCGTTTCGTGTTCATAACAACATGCCACAGGCTTGCCTGTGCACGTTTAAAACCTGTAATGGTAACTAAGTTATCCTGGACGAAGTTACATTTAGCTCTCTCTCATGATGCAAAATTACGACAAATCTTTGGTTTTTCCAATCTTTGGAAAAAATAAAATCGAGGCGTAAACCAACATTAACAAACAGCATAATATAAGTACCTGAACCACGCCCATTTGAAAAAAATGTTGTAATTTTGCAACTTAAACCAAAGGGATGGCCCTTGCAACCCTGTTTGCAAGCCTTGTTTGGCATCCTTGATTTGGCTTTCGCAAATTGGAATACAATAAAATTCAAGATAATAAACGATGATGACAGCGAACGAAATACGCGACTCCTTCAAACAATTCTTTGAGGGTAAAGGACATAAGATAGAGGCCTCGGCCCCCATGGTGATTAAAGACGACCCCACATTGATGTTCACTAACGCAGGCATGAACCAATGGAAAGACATCATTTTGGGCACACGCGACCCCGAACCACGCCGCAGGGCCGACTCGCAAAAGTGTCTTCGCGTAAGCGGAAAGCATAACGACTTGGAAGAAGTTGGCCACGACACCTACCATCACACCATGTTCGAGATGTTGGGTAATTGGAGTTTTGGCGACTATTTTAAGCGCGAGGCCATAGACTATGCTTGGGAATACCTGGTAGATGTGCTGCACCTTAATCCGCAAGACCTATACGTAACGGTGTTCGAAGGCAGCGAAGAAGAGGGCATTGCACGCGACGACGAGGCCGCAGAGTATTGGGCAAAGCACCTACCTGCCGACCATATCATCAACGGAAACAAGCACGACAACTTCTGGGAGATGGGCGAAACGGGTCCATGTGGCCCTTGTTCGGAGATACATCTCGACTCGCGTTCGGCCAAAGAAAAGGCCGAAGTGCCTGGCGCAAGCCTTGTAAACAAGGACAATCCGCAGGTTATCGAAATATGGAACATCGTGTTTATGCAATTTAATCGTAAGTCCGACGGCTCGTTGCAACCCCTACCCATGCACGTTATCGATACGGGTATGGGATTCGAGCGCCTTGTTCGCTCGCTGCAAGGCAAGACATCCAACTACGATACCGATGTTTTCCAACCCGTTATACAAGAGATTTCGCAGCTGTCGGGCCTGAAATACGGCGAAGACGAGAAGGTAGACGTGGCCATGCGCGTGATTGCCGACCATCTTAGGGCAGTGGCTTTCTCCATCGCCGACGGGCAATTGCCAGGCAATGCCAAGGCAGGATACGTTATTCGCCGCATCCTTCGCCGCGCTGTTCGCTACGCCTACACCTTCTTGGGCCAACGTTCGGCCTTCATGTTTAAGCTGTTGCCCACCTTCATCCACGAGATGGGCGAGGCCTATCCCGAACTAAAAGCACAGCGCGAGCTTATCGGTCGCGTGATGAAAGAAGAGGAAGACGCTTTCCTTCGCACGCTCGAAAAGGGCATTTCGATGCTGAACGATGAGATGGAACGCTTGAAAGCCGAGGGAAAAACCACGCTCGACGGCACGCAAGCCTTCCGTTTGTTCGACACTTACGGCTTTCCGCTCGACCTTACAGAGCTTATCTGCCGCGAAAACGGGCTGCAAGTAGATGCCGCCCAGTTTGATGTAGAGATGCAAAAGCAAAAAGAACGCGCACGAAATGCCGCTGCGGTGGAAAATTCCGATTGGGTTGTGTTGCGCGAAGGCGAACAAAACTTCGTGGGTTACGACTATACGGAGTACGAATGTCGCATACTTCGCTACCGCCAAGTTACGCAAAAGAAGAACACTTACTTTGAGTTGGTGCTCGACAACACGCCATTTTATGGCGAGATGGGCGGACAAGTGGGCGACTGCGGCGTGCTGGTAAACGGCGAAGAAACGGTTGACATCATCGACACCAAGCGCGAAAACAACCAAAGCATACACATCGTGAAGGCCCTACCCAAAGACCCAGAGGCCGACTTTATGGCTTGTGTGGACACAGACAAGCGCGAAGCAAGTGCTGCCAACCACACAGCAACCCACTTACTGGACTATGCCTTGAAGGCAGTGCTTGGCGAACACGTTGAACAAAAAGGCTCGTTGGTGGCTCCCGACACGTTGCGTTTCGACTTTTCGCACTTCCAAAAGGTTACAGACGAAGAACTTCGCGAGGTGGAACGCCTTGTAAACGACCTTATTCGCCAAGACCTACCACTCGACGAGCACCGCAACACCCCCTTAGAAGAGGCTAAGGCGATGGGTGCAGTGGCCTTGTTCGGCGAGAAATACGGCGACACGGTGCGCGTTGTGCGTTTCGGACCCAGTTGTGAGTTCTGCGGCGGCATCCACGCACGTAGCACGGGCCGTATCGGTATGTTCAAAATCGTTAGCGAAAGCAGCGTGGCAGCTGGTATCCGCCGCGTAGAGGCTCTCACCGGAAAGCGTTGCGAGGAGGCTATGTATGCGCTGGAAGACACCCTTCGCGGCATTCGCAATCTCTTTAACAACGCCAAAGACCTGCAAGGAGTTATCGCTAAGTACATGGAAGAGCACGACTCCATGCGCAAAGAGATTGAGAAATTCTCGGCACAAGCCGTCGAAAGACTTAAAGAAAACCTTGTTGAAAATGCCAAAGACATAAACGGGCTGAAAGTGGTTAAGGCTGTTTTGCCCATCAATGCCGAACAAGCCAAGAACCTGGTATTTAAGGTTCGCGAGGCCATTCCTCAACACTTGGTGTGCGTTGTCGGCTCAACGGCCAACGACAAACCTTTGCTTAGCATCATGTTCAGCGACGATGTGGTGAGCGAACACGGGCTGAACGCAGGCCAAATCATTCGCGAGGCCGCCAAGCTTATTCAAGGTGGCGGCGGCGGACAGCCCCATTATGCGTCGGCAGGAGGCAAAAATCTCGACGGTATTTCTGTTGCCGTAGACAAGGCCGTGGAACTGGCTTGCCAATAAAATGGATACATTTCCCTACCCCACTTCAAGGGAAAGGGAAATGATTAGCTTTACCATTTATACAGATTTAAGGCTGGTTCTAAATATCCACCAAGGCATTACCTCGGTAAACACCATTGAAAAGTTAGTGTGGAACTTTTAGAACCAGCCTTATATCCTTACCAAAAACGCAACACCCCTCGCCCCACGGCAGCGCATATCTGCCCCAAAGGGCCATCAAACAAAACGATAATGCAAAACCAAACCTTGCGCACGGCCTTTAAACGTGGCTTTCTTTTCTTCTCGGCCACGGTATTGTTGCTAACCTTTCAGTTTCTCTTTGTGTTGTTTACCAGCAACACGCTGGAGATTATGTCGCCCTTGGGTTATCTCTTTTTCTTTGCGTCGTGCCTGTCGCATGCCGCTTGTTTGGCCCTTGCGCCATACCTTATATATATGCTCATAGCCTGTACGGGCTGTTTGCGCATAGCCCGCGTGGTGCATTTTGTGTTAGTGGCCTTGCTGGTTTTGCTCGTTTTTCTCGATGCGCAGGTGTATGCCATCTATCGTTTCCACATCAACGGCTTTGTGTTAAACATGGTTTTCGGTCCTGGTGCGGGCGAAATATTCACCTTCGACACGTGGCTCTACCTCAAAGAAGTGGGTCTTTTCCTCCTGCTCCTTGGCGTGGTGTATGGTGCCTATTGGCTTTCGGGTTGGGTTTGGCGCAAGCGCGGCAAGGCCTACGTGGTGGCCACCGTGTGTGCACTGGCAGGTAGCACCCTCTTTGCCCACCTCACGCATATCTACGGCGCATTCATGTCGCAGGCATCAGTGGTACATAGTGCCAAGCTCTTGCCTTATTACTTCCCCACAACGGCCTATTCGTTCATGACGAACCTAGGCTTTAAAGCTCCCGTAGACACGCGTATGCTGCAAAAGGGCGGCAACGGAACCCTCGTTTACCCCATAAAGGCCCTGCAAACCGAACGTCCCGACAGCTTGCCCAACATCGTATTGGTGTTGCTCGACTCGTGGAACAAACGTTCGCTAACGCCCCAATGTATGCCCAATACCTATCGATGGGCACAACAACAGCAATGGTTCGACAATCACCTCAGTGCCAGCAACGGCACACGCAGTGGTGTTTTCGGCCTGTTCTACGGTCTTACATGCTATTATTGGGAAGATTTCGAGGCTGCAAGGCTTAGTCCGGTGTTCATCGACCGCTTGCAACAGCTGGGCTACGACATACGTGTTTATCCCTCGGCACCCATATACAACCCCAACTTTGCCAAGGTTGTGTTTGGTAAAGTGAAGGGCGTTAGGGTGGAAACGGCAGGCAAGACGTCGCTTGAACGCGACCAACGTATCTGTGCCGACTTCATTGGCGAATTGCCAGAACGCCTTAAAAGCAAACGTCCGCTATTCTCGTTCGTCTTTTTCGACCTGCCACACAGCTTCGAACTCGATGCCAAACACAATGTTCCCTTTGCACCTGCATGGCCCTATGCCGATTATACCAAGCTAAATAGGGATACTCAGTAAATATATAACTAATTGTTTGTCAGTGCAATATATTATTTG